>Ga0207067_10299_pt1 | contig 13543 bp, 15 predicted proteins | sample Alteio_BWMinCont_25_FD_153484 | JGI IMG/M metagenome (GOLD analysis project Ga0207067, IMG submission 153484) | Enriched cells from forest soil in Barre Woods Harvard Forest LTER site, Petersham, Massachusetts, United States -... | ecosystem: Environmental > Terrestrial > Soil > Temperate forest >...
GTTGGCTGAGGTTTAAAATTTTCTGAAGCCCTCAGTTTTTCCAATAAGATATGCTCCTCCTTTGAGAGTTTCTGCGGGGTCCAGATATTAATATTTACAAGCAGGTCTCCCCTGCCGTACCCGTTTATATCAGGGACACCTTTGCTTTTCAATCTCAGAACTCTTCCGCTCTGTGTTCCTGGCTCAACTTTTACCCTTGCTTTTCCATCCACCGTCGGGACTTCAATATTGGTACCAATAGCTGCGTCAATAAAACTAATATAATGGTCGTAATACAGGTTAACTCCCTCCCGTTTCAATTGCTCATGGACGATTTCCTCAATCACCACAATCAGGTCTCCGTCAATACCGCCACGGGGTGCAGCGTTTCCCTTTCCGCTGACCGACAATTGCATTCCATCCCCGACTCCTGCAGGGATGTTTATCGTAATCACATCCTCAGCTTTAACAATACCATCACCAAAACACACTTTGCATTTATCCGTAATGATCTGCCCTTCGCCTCCGCAATTCGGACAGGTGCTGCTGGTCTGCATTTGCCCAAGTATGGTATTCGCAATACGCGTTACACTGCCACTGCCCCGACAGGTTGAACAAGTCGAATGACCTGAACCTTCATGTGCTCCTGTTCCATGGCATGGACCGCAGGGTACATACTTGTTAACTTTTATTTTTTTCTCTACTCCATTGACAATCTCCTCAAGGTTTAGTTTTACCTTGACCCTTAAATTAGAGCCGGTATTCCTTCTCCTGCCCCCGGAGCTTCCTCCCCCAAATCCGCCACTAAATCCTCCACCTCCGAAAATATCCCCGAAATGGCTGAAAATATCTTCCATACTGGGTCCTCCTCCGCCTCTGCCAAATCCACCATTACTCCCCAATCCTTCATGGCCAAACTGATCATACCGCTGTTTTTTTTCGCTGTTGCTTAATACTTCATAGGCCTCCGCCGCCTCCTTGAATTTATCCTCAGCAGCTTTATTCCCCGGATTTTTATCCGGATGAAATTGCAGTGCCATTTTACGATAAGCTTTCTTTATTTCATCCGCACCCGAACTTCGTGTTACTCCTAAAATTTCATAAAAATCTCTTTTCGACATCCCGGAAAAAATTATTTTAGATTCTACTATGCAATTATTACAGGCATTAGTTCCCCACTATTACCTTGGCGAAACGAATTACCTTGCCGTTCAATGAATATCCCTTTTCTACCACATCCAGCACATGTCCCTTCATTTTCTCATTTGGTGCCGGGATATTTGTAATAGCCTCATGCAAATCTGCATTAAATACAGTACCCATAGCTTCCATAGGGGTCAGGCCTTTTTGCGTCAGGCCGTTTACAAATTTGGTGTAAATAAGACTGAATCCCTCCTTCACATCTTTAATATCAGTCATGCTTTCATTCAGCTTAATGGCGCGTTCAAAATCATCCAGCAAAGGAAGCATAAACTTAAAAACTTCCTGACCTGCAGTTAAGGTAAATTCAATTCTTTCCTTGGCCGTACGCTTTCTGTAATTATCAAATTCGGAATACAATCTCAGGTATTTGTCATTTAATTCCGCAATTTTTGCTTCGAGCTCAATTGTTTTTTCAACCGGTTCATCTGTTGCTGTATGTTCCTGGTGTTCCTCGCCTGCATGCTTAAGTGTATGCTCACCCGCATGATCTTTTGCGCTGGTCTTGTCATTTTTCATATCCTCTTCCATAGCATCCATTCTGCCTGATTTTATTTTGTTCTTTTTCAAAAGCCAATTTTCAATTAATGCTTGCTAAAAAAAAGACAGGCCTTCACCTGTCCAAGTATAGCCCTTTCTAGCTTTTTTATTTCGCCAATAACTTATCTAACTCCTGATCCAGGTTTTCCCCTCTCAAAGCTTTCCCAATAATAACTCCCCTGGAATCCAACAGAAAATTTGTAGGAATAGAATTTACACCATACAATTGAGCTGCCTGCGAATACCAGCCCTTCAGGTCACTTACATGGGCCGGCCAGTTCAATCCATCCTTATGAATCGCATTTTTCCAGGCCCCCTTGTTTTGGTCAAGCGAAACACTGTAAATAACAAAACCACTTGCATTTTTAAATTTCCTGTTCCTGTATTTGTTGTATGCGGCCACTACAGTCGGATTTTCCATGCGGCATGGGCCGCACCAGGAAGCCCAAAAATCAATCAGAACAATTTTACCCTTGTAGGAAGCAAGCGAAATGTCCCTGTCTGCAGTATCCTTGAATTTTAACTCAGGCGCCAGGTTACCAACTTCAGTACCGATTGCATTGCCACTTTGTCTGATATCTGAATGATAAACAAAGCCAAATGTTAAAATGGCAGTTGCAACTGTTAAAAGAAAAAGGTTTAAACGCTTCATTTTGGTCTATTTATTCAGAATTGGCAAATCTACTCATTTTCTTACAATTTCCGCGCCAAGTTTATTCAAGCGGGTATCTATGTGCTGGTATCCCCTGTCAATCTGTTCTATGTTATGAATCATACTTGTGCCTTCGGCGGAAAGTGCTGCTATCAGCAAAGAAACACCCGCCCGGATATCAGGAGAAGTCATGGAAATGCCGCGCAAGCGGTGCCGGCGGTTAAGGCCTATCACCGTAGCTCTGTGCGGGTCACATAAGATGATCTGAGCACCCATATCTATCAGTTTATCTACAAAGAACAGCCGGCTTTCGAACATCTTCTGGTGAATAAGCACAGTACCCATTGCCTGGGTCGCTGTCACCAGTACGATACTTAAAAGATCAGGTGTAAAACCAGGCCAGATGGCATCTGATACCGTGAGAATAGAGCCGTCTATAAAAGTATCAATTTCATAGCTTTCCTGTTTGGGAATAAAAATATCATCTCCTTTACGTTCCAGTTTGATTCCTAACCGCTGAAACACGTCCGGTATAATTCCGAGGTGTTCATATCCTGCACCTTTAATGGTCAGCTCACTTTTGGTCATTGCTGCAAGTCCGATAAAGCTGCCCACCTCAATCATATCAGGCAACATCCGATGGGAGCATCCTTTCAATGAGTCAACACCCCCGATGCTCAGCAAATTGGATCCGATTCCGGAGATTCGGGCGCCCATACTATTGAGCATTTTACAAAGCTGTTGAATATAGGGCTCACATGCTGCGTTAAAAATGGTTGTTTTGCCCTCTGCCAGCACAGCCGCCATAATTATATTTGCCGTTCCTGTTACAGAAGCCTCATCCAGTAACATGTAGGCACCTTTTAAGCGCCTGGCTTCGACTTTGTAAAATTCGTTTTCAGCGTCGTAGGTAAAATTGGCTCCCAGCTTCTGAAATCCTATAAAATGCGTGTCCAGACGTCTCCTTCCGATTTTATCGCCTCCGGGCTTGGTAATAAAACCCTTTCCGAAACGCGTCAGCAAGGGGCCGACAATCATGATGGAACCCCTCAAGGCCGAGCCCTTCTTCTTAAATTCCGGGGATTCAAAGAATCCTACATTCACATCATCTGCCTGAAAGGTATACTGTTCAGGACCTGTGTTCTCCACCTTTACATTCAAGGACCTTAACAAATCAATCAGCTTATTGACGTCAACAATATCAGGTATATTGCTGATGACCACTTTTTCCGGGGTCAGCAAAACTGCACAAAGAATCTGAAGCGCTTCGTTTTTTGCTCCCTGTGGAATAAGTTCTCCCTTTAATTCGCGGCCTCCCGTGATTTCAAATGAAGCCATGTGATTATCGGTCGCCTTTATAAGGGTTGTTGCGTTTAAACTTGCCGTGCTTGTTGTCGTGCCGGTGTCCGCCTTTCCCGTGTTTACCTCCGCCGCCTCCGGTATTTGTGTTCGTATTGTTGTTTTCACCGAACTTCTTGGTTCGGTTACGGGCCAAAATGTCATTCGTATGACTAAGTTTGGATGCGTCCGGCAATTTCAGTTCACCATTGGATAATTCTTCGAGGTGTTTCAGAATCACTTCATCATTCACAGAATCACGATTCCAGATAAGGTAAGAGCGCTTAAGCAGGTTGGCAATGACCTCTATCAGGTACGTTTTTTCCTCCCCTTCCGGATATTCTTTTGCTTTTGCAATAATATTCTCCAGTACTTTTCCGTATGGCTTGTATTTTATTTTTCCGGAAGGATAACTTATTCTGTCAGGTTTGGTAATAAACGTTTCCCGGGTTGGAAGGGGATAAGGTGAATCCACATCCAGTTTAAAATCAGAAATAATAAAAATATGATCCCATAGTTTGTGTTTAAAATCGGTCACATCCCGCAGGTGTGGGTTTAACTGACCCATGACAGCTATAATCGCCTGTGCGACTTTATTGCGTTCCGCCCGGTCCTTTACTGTTACTGCGAATTCAACCATGCGCTGGATATTACGTCCATATTCCGGCAGAACCAAATGAGCCAGACCTGAATTATAATCCATAGCCAGGGGTTCGCTCTTAATTATCTTCGTTGTTTTGATGGGCTTTATGTGTTAATTGTTAAGTATGTGAAGGCGGTAAATGATGCGCCCAAATATACAGGTTTTTCTTATTTTTTCTGTTTTTTACCCTTTTTTAATCCATTTCAATTGGTTAAATTTGTCCTCCTTTGATTTGAACCTAATTTTTGTCCTTTAAATATGAAGTTTTTAGTCTGTATTAGCAACGTACCTGACACCACTGCCAAAATTACTTTTACTGAAGGAAAAACACTGAACTCCGCTGGAATTCAGTTTATTATTAATCCTTATGATGAAATTGCTTTGACCCGGGCGCTTGAACTGAAAGAAGCAGCGGGCGGAGGAACTGTCACAGTTGTCCATGTCGGACCTTCATCAGTTGAACCAACTATCCGGAAAGCGCTGGCTATTGGAGCAGATGATGCTGTACGAATAAATGCCGATCCGGCTGATGCCTTTTTTGTTGCAAGCCAGATTGCAGAATTTGCAAGAAAAAACAACTTCGATTTAATCCTGACCGGGCGGGAATCCATTGATTATAACAGCGCACAGGTAGCGGGCATGCTTGGGGAATTATTGGGTTTACCCTCTGTTTGTGTTGTTACTAAACTTGATATAAATGGTACTGAGGCGCTTCTGGAGCGGGAAATAGACGGAGGAAAAGAAATGCTGAACTGCAGCCTTCCTTTCGTATTAAGCGCCCAAAAAGGAATGGCAGAACCCCGTATTCCAAATATGCGCGGTATTATGTCGGCCCGAACCAAGCCCTTGCAGGTAATTGAACCTGTTGCAGTTATCCCTCTTACGCAGTCGCTAAAATATGATTTGCCGCCTGCAAAACAATCCTGCAAAATGGTGGCTCCTGATAAGATGGATGAATTGGTTGGCTTATTGCATTCTGAAGCTAAAGTAATTTGAAACAAATCATATGTCGGTATTAGTATTCGCGGAAAACTGGGAAGGGAAATTCAAAAAATCAACTTTTGAAGCAGTCTCTTATGCGCACGCCATTGCAAAACAACTCTCTACCGGTACAGTGGCTCTGGCTATTGGCCCTGTGAATGAGGAAGACCTGAAAAATCTGGGTAAATACGGTGCAGACAAGGTCATAAGCGTCAGGCAGGAGCAATTAAACAATTTTGATGCTCAGGGCTTTTCTTCTGTCATTATTCAGGCGGCGCAAAAGGAAGCGGCAACTGTTGTGGTTATTTCTTATACGTACACAGGAAAGAATATCTCAGGACGGGTGGCAGCCGGCATGAAAGCAGGACTGGTGGCCGGTACAACCGCATTGCCTTCAGCTATTTCTCCCTTTACTGTGCGTAAAAAATGTTTCTCCGGCAAAGCCCTTACCGATGTGGTGGTTTCATCTGAAACAAAAGTACTTGCCCTGACACCCAATTCATTCAGCGTTGTCAGTATGGAAGGTTCGGCCATTGTGGAGTCATTTGATCCAAAATTTAAAGAGGGTGCTTTCAGAACCAGGGTGAAGGAAGTGAAAAAAAATTCCGACAAGGTTGTATTGACGGAGGCAGAACTGGTGGTGTCGGCAGGGAGGGGAATGAAAGGCCCGGAGAACTGGGGCATGATAGAAGACCTGGCCAATCAGCTGGGCGCGGGACTGGCCTGTTCAAAGCCAGTGGCAGATATGGACTGGAGACCGCACCATGAACATGTAGGACAAACAGGAATTACCATAGGGCCAAATCTGTACGTGGCTATCGGAATATCAGGAGCTATCCAGCACCTCGCAGGCGTCAGTTCCTCTAAAGTTATTGTCGTGATCAACAGTGATCCTGAAGCACCCTTTTTTAAAGCAGCTGATTACGGTGTAGTGGGTGATGCTTTTGAAGTTGTGCCAAGGCTGATCGCTGCTGTTAAAAATTTTAAAGCCGGTCATTCTTGAAAAAAATCAAACTTGATATTGTCGGCCTATCCTATAGCCAGACCCAATCGGGTGCTTATGCGCTGGTTTTGGGAGAGTCAAAAGGGAAAAGGCGCTTACCCATTATCATTGGAGGCTTTGAAGCACAGGCGATAGCCATAGAGCTTGAAAAGATGACGCCCAGCCGCCCACTTACGCACGATCTGTTTAAGAGTTTTTCGGAGGCTTTTCATGTGTCTGTCAAGGAAGTAATTATTTACAATCTGGTAGAAGGCATTTTCTTCGCCAAACTGATCTGTGACAATGGGGAGAAAGAAGTAGAAATCGATACCCGCACTTCAGACGGGATTGCCATCGCCGTTCGTTTCCAGTGTCCCATATTTACCTATGAATTTATCCTTTCTTCTGCAGGCATAATTTTAGAAGATGAAACAGCTGCTGCTTCTGCTGAGGTAATAGGCGGCATTGAAGAACCCGCCGCTCTTGCGGAAAAGAAAGAGAAGGAAACGGATTTCCGTAAGAAATCCACTGAAGAGCTGAAGGAATTGCTTAACAAGGCGCTGGCCGAAGAGCAATATGAAAGGGCTTCACAAATTCGTGATGAACTGAATAACCGAAAAAAATCCTGATGCAGCAATACCAGGAATTGATGCGCCATGTGCTGGAACATGGTATTGAAAAAAAAGACCGGACAGGAACAGGCACACGAAGTGTTTTTGGTTACCAGATGCGGTTCGATTTAAAAAAGGGATTTCCGCTTCTGACCACCAAAAAAGTTCACACAAAGTCCATTATTCATGAATTGTTATGGTTCCTGAAAGGTGAAACCAATATTCGTTATCTGAAAGACAATGGGGTTACCATCTGGGATGAGTGGGCGGACAGTAATGGCGATCTGGGGCCTGTCTATGGTTATCAGTGGAGGAGCTGGCCTACTGCTGACGGAAGACACATTGATCAGATTTCCCAGGTCATTGAACAGATTAAAAAGAATCCTGATTCACGCAGGTTGATTGTGAGTGCATGGAACATAGGCGAAATTGAAAAAATGAAACTGCCTCCATGCCATGCGTTCTTTCAGTTTTATGTTGCGGATGGAAAATTAAGCTGCCAGTTATATCAGAGAAGTGCGGATATTTTTTTAGGTGTACCTTTCAATATTGCCTCTTACGCCTTGCTCACGATGATGGTAGCACAGGTTTGCGGGCTGGAGTACGGAGATTTTGTACATACCCTTGGGGATGCCCATTTGTACTCCAATCACATGGAGCAAACAAAACTCCAGTTGTCACGTGAACTCCGGCCTCTTCCTTTCCTGAAAATGAACCCGGAAATAAAGAACATCTTCGACTTTAAATTTGAAGATTTTGTTCTTGAAAATTACAATCCACACCCTCCTATTAAAGCAGCTGTAGCCATTTAAATGATCATTAGCAGCATTGCAGCGGTTTCTGAAAACAATGTGATTGGCAAAGATAACCGGTTGATCTGGCGGCTGCCCGGCGATATGAATTATTTTAAAGAAATGACCGAAGGGCACTGTGTCATTACGGGCCGTAAAAACTACGAATCCATCCCTTCCAAATTCAGGCCGCTGATTAACCGGACCAATATTGTAGTTACAAGACAGAAAGATTATTCAGCACCGGGAGCAATCATTGCTCATTCTATTGAAGAAGCGCTTCTCCTTGCGAAGGAGAGGGCTGAAACAGAAGTGTTCATTATTGGCGGGGCTGAAATTTACAGCCAGACCATGTCATTTGTTACTAAATTATACATCACAGAGGTGCATCATTGCTTCGACGGGGATGCTTTCTTCCCCCCTTTTGACAGGAAGTTTTGGAAAGAAATCAGCCGGATACCTATGCCTGCTGACGACAAAAACCAGTATGCCTATACTTTTTGTGTCTGGGTAAAAAACAAAGGCGGCTAAATTAGCCGCCTTCATTCTTTTGAAATCTGACTACGCCCGCTTCGCGTGCATAAATCAGACTAAGCCTCTACGAGGCAAGTCTGACTAATAGTCCATTCCTCCGCCCATTCCACCTGGCATCGCAGGCATAGCGGACTTCTCTTCTTTCACTTCAGAAAGCACACACTCAGTAGTCAATAACATACCGGCAATGGATGCAGCATTTTCAAGTGCGACACGGCTAACTTTAGTAGGATCAATGACTCCTGTGCTCAGCAGATTTTCGTATTTACCTGTGTGTGCATTGTAGCCATAATCACCTTTTCCTTCACGAACTTTCTGAATGACGATAGAACCTTCTCCACCTGCATTCGCAACGATCTGACGAAGTGGTTCTTCCAGGGCACGTCTGATAATAGCAAAACCTGTCTGCTCATCTTCGTTTGCACCTTTCAGTTTATCCAGGCTTTCGATTGCACGGATATACGCAACTCCACCTCCGGAAACAATTCCTTCAGCTACGGCAGCACGGGTTGCATGTAATGCGTCGTCCACACGGTCCTTTTTCTCTTTCATTTCAACTTCCGTTGCAGCACCGATAGAAAGTACAGCAACTCCGCCAGCTAATTTAGCCAGACGCTCCTGCAATTTTTCTTTATCATAATCAGATGTGGTAGACTCAATCTGAGCTTTGATCTGGTTTACACGAGCCAGAATATCAGCTTTCTTGCCTTTACCGTTTACAATAGTCGTATTGTCTTTGTCAATGGTGATGCGATCTGCTTTACCCAAGTAGGTAAGATCTGCATTCTCCAATTTGAATCCTCTTTCTTCTGAGATCAGCGTTCCACCGGTAAGGATTGCGATATCTTCCAACATGGCCTTTCTTCTGTCACCAAAACCAGGAGCTTTAACAGCTACTATTTTTAATGAACCACGGATTTTATTCACCACTAAAGTTGCCAAAGCTTCTCCATCCACTTCTTCAGAAATGATCAATAAAGGTTTGCCGCTTTGAACTTGTTTTTCAAGTACAGGAAGCAATTCCTTCATGCTCGATATTTTTTTATCGTACAACAGGATCTGAGCGTCTTCTAAAACAGCTTCCATCTTATCTGCATTTGTCACAAAGTAAGGGGAAATATAACCACGATCGAATTGCATACCATCAACGGTTTTCATTTCTGTCTCAGTTCCTTTTGCCTCTTCAACTGTAATAACCCCATCCTTACCTACTTTTTTCATTGCATCAGCGATCAGCGTTCCGATCGTTTCATCTCCGTTTGATGATATAGTCGCAACCTGTTTGATTTTCTGATTATCAGAACCAACAACCTGTGATTGTTTTTTCAGACTTTCAACAACTACCGTAACTGCTTTGTCGATACCACGTTTCAAATCCATAGGATTTGCGCCGGCAGCCACATTTTTCAGACCTGCTGTTACGATTGCTTGTGCCAATACAGTAGCCGTAGTCGTTCCATCACCTGCAATATCTGCAGTTTTTGATGCAACTTCCTTCAACATCTGTGCGCCCATGTTTTCAATCGGATCCTGCAATTCAATTTCTTTTGCGACAGTAACACCATCCTTGGTAATTGTTGGTGCACCAAATTTTTTGTCAATAATCACATTACGTCCCTTTGGACCAAGTGTTACTTTTACTGCATTCGCCAAAGCATCAACGCCTCTTTTCAGGGCATCACGTGCATCCAGATCAAAACTAATATTCTTTGCCATTTTCTTTATTTTTTTTAGTTAGTTACTTATTTTATCACTTTATACTATTGCGAAAATATCTGATTCACGCATGATTAAAAACTCTTTGCCATCTACATTGATTTCAGTTCCGGCATATTTTCCGTACAAAACGGTATCACCGACTTTAACTGTAAGCGGCTCATCCTTTTTTCCGGTTCCAATTGCAATTACTTTACCTTTCTGAGGTTTTTCTTTTGCAGTATCCGGGATGATAATTCCGCTGGCTGTTTTTTCTTCTGCTGCGGCAGCTTCCACGATTACTCGGTCTGCCAATGGTTTTACACTTACTTTGCTCATTGTTTTGTTAATTTAGGGTTAAACATTTATTTTTGATTTTTTCCTTACAGTTTTTGCCAGGCACAAACTAATCTCATTTACCATGCCAGTCTGATTTTACTGACAGATTATAGCAGAAATGTCAGGCTGAGATGACAACCTGACACGAACACTATTTTCCCGGAGCTTTAGGTGTTGGAGTTGGGGCAGGCGGAGGAGCAACAACATTTGTCCCCGGAGGCGGAGTAATTGGAGCAGCCGTAGTGCTGATATTGTTTTCTGCTTTTTTCCGGGTTATGGACTCAACAGCTTCCTTATCCCCTGACTTGCCTTTACTGTAAGGTACAGCGAACAAACAAAGTGCCAGTAAGGCAATCGCAAGTGTCCAGGTTGATTTTTCAAGAAAATCAGCTGTTTTGCGAACACCCATAACCTGATTAGAGGAAGCAAAGGTGGACGAAAGACCCCCGCCTTTTGAATTCTGAATCAAAACGACAATGACCAACAAAAGGCAAACAATGATTATTAAAATAGAAATAAAGGTTCCCATATTATTTAGGTTGAATTAGTTGTTTCTCAGGTATGTTGATTTATCAATTTCTTAATTTCAAGAATTTGGGTTGCAAAGAACGTGCTTTTTTCCGGATAATTCAAACTTAAAGTTTCATAGGCTCTTATTGCTTTGTGATACTTCTTCTGATTTACCAGTATTTTGGCAAGCGTTTCACTTACAGGAGCTTCCTCCTTGTCCAGGCTTTTTTTGGCCATGTTCACCGGAGAATAAAAATCGGCCCTTGGTTTGCTGATACGGGGTTCTTCCTTAATGATTTTATCAATCAAATCCAGCATTTGCTGACGGTCAGAGGCCCGGGTACCCCTTGCCGATCTGGTTTGTTTCAGCCAGTCCCCAAAAGAGTGATTAGCGGCTTTGTTAAATCCCTCTTGAACGGCCGGCGGAACCGGCTTAATTTCAAGCGGAACCGGCTTAATTTCAAGTTGAGTCGATTTCGGTACAACAATAATCGGTGCCGCTTCAACAAGTACTTGTTCCGATTCGACAAGCAGAGCTTTGGCACCGGCAAGAGCAGGCACTTGTTCAACAACAGGCTGAACTTCAACAATAACAGGCTGCACTTCAACAACGACAGGCTGAACTTCAACAACGACAGGCTGAACTTCAACAACAACAGGCTGAACTTTACCTACAACAGACATTTCTTCCTTCTTTTTCCGGGAAATCAGCTTGTAAAACACGCTACGGTCTCCTGAATAAGCAGCGGCAACTTTTAGCTGATTCGTATAATTAATGCTGCTTTGGTTAAAGAGGTTTTTAGCATATAAAAGCTGGGCCGTTTGAAAAAACGGGAACTCCTTTAGCAGCCCTGTTAATATAAGCTCTGTGTCGGCAGACAATACATCCGGCTCCCTGACATAGGATATGAATTGTGCACGGTTCATCTACCAGTTACTAAACGCTTTATTGAAGATATCTTCGGTAAGTTGCTTGTTGATCAGTGGAATGAGGGTTGGCTCCTGACTAACCAAACTAAGAGAACTGTTAAAATCGGCATATCTGGAGAACGAGGTTTCAAAATTCTTCTTTTCGTCAAACCGGTTTGTGTATTTAACCTGGACAGTAATCGTCAGCCTGTTTAAACCAGCTAGGTCATTCGGTTGGATAGCCAGAGGAGAAACCTTATAATCAGACACATATCCCTCAAAACCGAGATCTCCTCCTCTGCTGACCAATCCCAGTTTAGTCTGGGAACCACAAATGTCTTTCATGGCTTCAGTAAATTGCTGGCTGAAAGTGGGCGGGGCAAGAGCCGAATTGTTTGTAAAATATTGAACGGAAACGGTCTTTGCTTCTATCGGAATACTTGCACCATTAAGCGTATAACTCATTTTGCAACTATAAGCAGCCGCCAATAACAGCCCCAACGCCGTTGCCAGAAATTTACCGGTCCAGTTTATATTCACTTATCTTCCTGTACAAAGTTCGTTCCGAAATGCCTAATTCCTTCGCGGCAGATTTGCGTTTTCCTTTATGCTTTCCCAATGATTTCTTAATCATATCTACTTCCAGTTCCTGCAAAGACAAAGGCTGATCTTCCAGCACCTCATGTTCCTGAATTTCCTCTGCTCCTCCAGCTTCTTTAACAGGATGAACGGGATGAACAGAATGAACTGGATGAACAGGATGGGAAGTATGGTTTGCAGTGCCATATCCAAGCTTGATGGTAGTTTCAGGTGAACCGATGTCCTGATATAATTTTTTTATCAATGGTTCATTTTCCGGTTGAAAGCCCTGCTCAGTACCCGTTTCGTTTTCAATCAGGTCTACCACAATTTTCTTCAGATCCGTCAGATCTTTTCTCATATCAAAAAGCACCTTATACAGGATATCCCGTTCCGAAAACTCAGAATTGGAACCTTCCTGTTTCATGACCATTGGCAAACCTGAAGTTTGCTGCTGGGGCAAATATTTTAACAGCGTTTCTGCATTAATCTCGCGCTTCTTCTCGATAACAGAAATCTGTTCTGTAATATTTTTCAACTGCCGGATATTTCCATGCCAGTAGAATTTGGCCAGCAGAGCTTCTGATTCCGTGTCCAGTTTTATAATGGGCATACGGTATTTAGGAGCAAAATCCGCTGCAAATTTCCGGAAAAGCAAATAAATATCCTGTTTACGCGAACGGAGTGGCGGAACCAGGATAGGAACTGTATTCAATCTGTAATAGAGGTCCTCCCGAAATTTCCCCTTTTCAATTGCCTGAGAAATATTCACATTGGTCGCAGCGATCGCACGTACATTTGTTTTCAGCACTTTTGATGAACCAACCTTAATAAATTCACCGCTTTCCAGTACACGAAGCAGGCGGGCCTGTGTTGCAACCGGCATTTCCGCTACCTCATCCAGAAAAATTGTTCCTCCATTGGCGACTTCAAAATACCCTTTGCGCGCCTCATGAGCCCCTGTAAAGGAACCCTTTTCATGCCCGAATAATTCCGAATCAATTGTACCCTCCGGAATGGCCCCGCAATTGACAGCAATGTATTGTCCGTGTTTCCGTGAGCTCAATTGGTGAATAATCTGCGGAAAAACTTCCTTCCCTGTACCGCTCTCTCCTGTTATCAGAACACTCAGGTCGGTAGGAGCTACCTGCATGGCAATATCAATGGCCCGTTCGAGCAGGGCCGAACTGCCAATGATTCCAAATCTGTTTTTTAAATCCTGTATCGTCATTGCGGTCTTCCAATTAGCGTAGCGGTGGT
>Ga0207067_10293_pt2 | contig 13533 bp, 15 predicted proteins | sample Alteio_BWMinCont_25_FD_153484 | JGI IMG/M metagenome (GOLD analysis project Ga0207067, IMG submission 153484) | Enriched cells from forest soil in Barre Woods Harvard Forest LTER site, Petersham, Massachusetts, United States -... | ecosystem: Environmental > Terrestrial > Soil > Temperate forest >...
ATAAGGAGCCATAGCAGGATTCCATTTTCTGCGTAAGTGACCGAAGTGAACTCCGGCTTCAAGTAATTCATTAAAATTTGCTTTCGACATTCTATCTGTTTTGACTGTTTGTTTAAAATTAACGTTTACTGAATTGGAAGCGTTTACGTGCCTTCTTCTGACCAGGCTTTTTACGTTCAACCATGCGGGGATCTCTGGTCAGCAAACGATCAGGTTTGAAAGCAGCTCTCAGGCTGTCATCCGTAGTAATCATCGCTTTGGCAATAGCAAGTCTCAGGGCTTCAGCCTGTCCGGTCATGCCACCGCCGTCAATCGTAGCAGTAATATCATACTTGTCCACAGCTTTTGCAATCACAAGAGCCTGAGTCACTTTATAATGCATGATCTCAGTTGGAAAGTATTCTTTGTAATCTTTTCCGTTTACAGTGATCTTACCTTTACCCTTAACCGCGTAAATACGCGCCATGGAGGTTTTCCTTCTTCCTGATGTATTGATAACTTCCATCCTGATTTATTTTATTGTAGTTAATTTAATTGCTTTAGGTTGCTGGGCTTCATGCGGATGTTTTTCTCCGACATAAACAAATAGATTCTTATACACCTGATCTCCCAGTTTTGTTTTCGGCAACATACGTTTCACAGCCATTTCTATGATACGTTCAGGGAACGTACGCAACAATTCCTTTGGAGTCGTGAAACGCTGGCCGCCAGGATAACCTGTATGGCGGATATACGATTTGTCCGTTAGTTTTTTTCCGGTTAGTTTAATTTTCTCCGCATTCACCACCACAATATTATCTCCACTGTCCATGTGAGGAGTAAAGGAGGTCTTATGCTTGCCTCTCAGCATATAGGCAACACGGGAAGCCAGGCGACCCAGTACTTCATTTTCCGCATCCACCAAAATCCAGTTTTTCTGCGCAGTTTCCTTATTCTTATAAACTGTCTTGTAGCTAATTGAATCCAAGTTTTCTAATTTTTTTTAGTTCAATAAAAATTCAAAATTCCCAAAGGGGTTGCGAAGATAAAAATGTTTTTGAAACTGAACAAGAATAATAAAGGAAATCTACCCTTCTAAAAGTGGTAATCTTTGTATTTTTTACTGAATTCCACATCCGGGATCACAGGATTCACCTGCAGGTTGAGGTAATCATAGGACTCAAAGAGCCCCAAATCGTCATACACCCTTGTACTCAGGGGCACAAAATACTGCTTGTCAACATACATAATGGTCATTTTGGCATACGTGCTGGGAATTAACAGCTCCACCCCCTCCTTAATGTCATTATAGCCCTTTATACCCTTATTGCGTTCCTTTATCATATATTCGCTCAGCCTTAGTGCACGGGCAATGGTAATAATTGTTTCACCCTTTTTCACCCTGTATTTCAACCAGGCAAAATCATTATTCAAAATCGTTATTTTATAAGCGTCCCTTCCCTCAAATTTCGCTTCCCCCTCGTATAAAAAGCATTGATCGAATTTATCCCCTGTCTGTTTAACGGAATATTCAATCACATCCTTAAAATAGTCGAAACCCACCTCATAAATTGTATGGTGCTGCCCGTTAGTCATAATGGACCCATAAGGACTTAAGTTCAGGTTGATATAAGGGAAAGATCCGGGATTAACCAACGCATCTCCATTATTCTTTCCCTGAATCCAAAGCACCTCCACACCCTTAATGAAAATATACACCCTGCGCGGAATACGCTGGAGTTTAATATGAGAAGTAAAACTCTTAAGCTGACCATCCACCCGCTCCGAAACCCTCAAGTCATATTTTAGGGTGGAAACAGACTCTATGCCCTTCATTAATTGAGTGATGAGTTCCCTGCTATCCATGGTTGCTACGGGGCAGAAGGAAAAAGAAAAAAATGCCGTTAATCCGGCAATCGTTATGCACAAAATTCGCTTCAATGTTTGCTTTTTTTTCAAATTTACAAAATAAAAAAGCTCCCCAATTTATCGGGAAGCTTATACTTGTGTAATCTATTCCTTAAACGCCTAAATCCGTTCCAACACTAATCAATTCTTGGTTTTCGCCTCAGCCTTGGTTTTCGTCTCAGCCTTGGTTTTCGCCTCTGCCTTGGCTTTCGGAGCTGCCTGTGCTCCAATGCGGCTGACAAATTTGGTAAGCTTGGATTTAATATTTGCAGCTTTATTTTTATGAATCACATTCTTTTTAGCCAGCTTATCAATCATGGAAGTCAGTTTAGGCAATTCTACTTCCGCCTTCTTCTTATCTGTTTCGCTGCGTAAAGCCTTAATAGCAGTTCTTGTCGTTTTGGTAAAATACCTGTTTCTCAGACGTTTTGCATCGTTCGCCCGGATACGTTTTTCAGATGATTTATGATTTGCCATTGTTAAATTTTAAAATTTAGAACCGCAAAGATAATCCTTTTTCTTTACCTTTGCTATCAACTATGGAAAAAAAATCCGTATTCGACCAAAAAACGTACCGCTACTGGTATAAGAGTATGCTCCTGATGCGCAGGTTTGAAGAAAAGGCGGGACAACTCTACATTCAGCAAAAAATTCGTGGCTTTTGTCACTTATACATTGGACAGGAAGCCATAGCCGCCGGAGCAGAAACGGCTATCCGTAAAGAAGACAGGATCATTACAGCATATCGTGACCATGCGCTTCCGATAGCGCATGGAGTGGAGGCAAAATACATAATGGCTGAACTCTTTGCAAAAGCAACAGGCTGCTCCAAAGGCAAAGGAGGCTCCATGCACATGTTCAGTAAAGAACACAACTTTTTTGGGGGACACGGTATAGTAGGAGGACAAATCCCCTTAGGCGCAGGCATTGCATTTGCAGACAAATACAACGGCAACGACCGGGTAACACTTTGTTATATGGGAGATGGGGCCGTTCGCCAGGGAGCATTCCATGAAACGCTAAACATGGCCATGCTTTGGAAGTTGCCGGTTCTGTTTATTATAGAAAACAACGGATATGCCATGGGAACTTCTGTAGAGCGTACCTCTACTGTTCATGAACTCTATAAAATGGGTTTGTCCTATGCCATACCATCCTTTGCAGTTGATGGCATGAGTTGTGAAGCAGTTCACCAGGCAATTGCAGCAGCAACAGATCAGGCACGAAAAGGAAACGGACCGGCTTTACTTGAAATGAAAACCTATCGTTACCGTGGGCATTCTATGAGCGACCCCGCATCCTACCGCAGCAAGGAAGAAGTAGAAGCCCATAAAAAACAGGACCCCATTGAGCTTGTACTTGCCACATTGAAGAAAAACAAATGGATCACCGACAAAGAAATAGAAGCGGAGGAAGCCAGTGTAAAAGCAGAGGTTGAAGCCTCTGTCCGGTTTGCAGATGAATCACCCTATCCGGACCCCTCAGAGCTTTACAAAGATGTTTACTCGCAGGCTGACTATCCCTACATTTTAGACTAAACTAAACAGATTAATAAAACATGGCTGAAATTGTCCGAATGCCCAAACTTAGCGACACCATGACAGAAGGCGTGGTATCCAAATGGTTAAAAAAGGTGGGGGATAAAGTCAAATCAGGCGATATACTGGCAGAGATAGACAGTGATAAGGCCACCATGGAGTTTGAATCCTTTTACGACGGGGTTTTATTATACATCGGTGTCCCTGATAAAAAAGGTGCTCCGGTTGATTCCATTTTAGCAATTATTGGAAAAGAAGGAGAAGATATATCTGCAGTAATAGCAACAGAAAAAAAGCCGGAAGGGAAAACGAATGATGCAAAAGGTGCGAATAACGCGCGACCTGAGCCGGATAAAAATCCGCCAGCTAAAGCTCCAGAAAACGGAAAAGCCGGGAGTAGCGCCGAATCTCCATCATCACAAAACACAGCATCTGCAATAGCCAACACACCGCAAAATTCCAAGAACGCTCAACAAAACCCTCCAGGCTCACAACCTTCATCCAATGATGGCCGTACCAAAGCCTCCCCGCTCGCAAAGAAAATGGCTCAGGAAAAAGGAATTCCGGTTACCATGTTGAGAGGGACCGGGGATGGCGGGCGAATAATTAAACGAGACATTGAAAATTTTGGAATTCCTGCCGGCTCTGATTTTGTTGGCACAGAAAGTTATGAAGAGGTGGATGTAACGCCTATGCGTAAAACCATAGCAAACCGCCTCGCACAAAGTAAATTTTCCGCTCCGCACTTTTACCTCACCATGGAAATCAACATGGATGAAACGATGAAAGCACGTGAGGCAATAAACAATTACTCACAGGTTAAAATATCATTCAACGACCTGGTGATAAAAGCAGTTGCTGCCTCCCTGCGTAAACATCCAAAAGTAAATTCCTCCTGGAAGACTGAAGTGATACGTTACAATCATCATATACATATAGGAGTGGCAGTAGCAGTAGAGGAAGGTTTATTGGTTCCTGTGATTCGCTTCGCAGATGGGAAAACACTTTCGCAGATTGCCATTGAAGTAAAAACTTTTGCTCAAAAAGCAAAAGATAAAAAGTTACAACCTGCTGACTGGGAAGGCAACACCTTCACAATCTCCAATCTGGGCATGTATGGCATTGATGAATTCACCGCCATCATAAACCCACCTGACGCCTGCATATTGGCCGTTGGCGGAATAAAAGAAACAGGGGTTGTTAAAAATGGAACTTTGGTACCGGGGCATGTCATGAAAGTTACCTTATCCTGTGACCACCGGGTGGTTGACGGAGTGACTGGTTCCGCTTTTTTGCAGACCCTGAAACAGTTGCTTGAAAATCCGGTAGTGCTGCTGGGAGCGCAAAGTATTTAGTCATTTTTCCTTTTTAAGAGTGCTCCTGATTCACTAATAAATAAATCCGGGTGAGCGTCCCAAAAAATAGTATTTGTTTATTTCTCCTTTTAACTACCCGCCTGTGTGCCCAGGATAGTAATCTTATTCTTAAAATTAAAGAAGAAGCCAGACTAAAATCCGCCTATTTTCTGAACCTCATTCCAAAGGGCAAAGAAAAAGACTATGGGATCAGCTCGCGAAGCGATTTCTTCGGAATAAAAACCGAAGAACCTTATCAAACTCTCTACGTCTCCTGCAAAGGACAACCCTGTTCTCTGGTGTCGGCCAATGAATGGCGTGTGCCATTATCTGTTGATGGAACTTTTGTCGCCTTAATCACCATTCAAATTAATTCAAAATCCGGCCTTCCCGAAGCTGTTGATTTTGGAGCAAACCTGCTTGCCCAGAAATTTCAGGAATTTGAAAAATCCTATGCAGGTAAAATTAACCAACGCATTGTAATCAGGAATACTATTTTAAACAGGGATTACATCGTTACTGATCTCTCCGGAATTGTAATCAAAAAAGAAGCCGGCAAGATGGATACTGACTCCAATGAAAATTCACTTATTAATATAAATTCATTACAACCTGTCTACTTAATTAATCAAGGTCCTCCTGCAAAAACAACAATGTCGGTGATAGAAAAAGAGTCTCTGCAAATGATAAACACCATCCGTAATAAATAATAACTCTGTTTGAAAGCGATCCTTAAAAACCTGCTCCTTTCATTCCTTACAGCCGGCTTTTTCGTTTCAGTCAATGCCCAGATTTTGAATGTCCAGAGTGAAATTCAGGATTACGATCAATGGTGCTGGGCAGCCAGTTCACAATGTATCCTCGCTTACTATGGGTTTCCTGAACAACAATGCACCATTGCCGAATACGCCAGAGAAACTGCAACATTTAATAATTTCGGAGCGGTTAACTGCTGCACGGATGCCACTCAGGGATGTAACTATTGGGATTACAACTATGGATATACAGGAAGCATACAGGACCTATTGGTACATTTTGGCAACATTCAGAATACGGGAATCGCCAGTGCTTTAACCCCTTCCGAAATAACAACTGAATTACAAAACAACCGGTTATTTGTCATACGCTGGGGCTGGTCAACGGGAGGAGGGCACTTTTTGGTCGGATATGGCATTAACGGAAACAATTTGTATTATATGAATCCCTGGTTTGGGGAAGGCTTAAAAATCAGCACAATCGCCTATGTTGACAGCGGCGTTGGAGGAACAGGCACAAGCACCGCCACACATATCTGGACACATACCAACGAAATTACAAGTAACGTTTCAGGGATCGCCGGTTTAAGCAGTTCGCATCCTTGCCTTCTATACCCAAATCCGACACAGGATATTGTTACAATCAAGGGTCTGGAGGAAAACAAAAGTTACCATCTTGAAATAATAAACCTATCCGGACAAAAAATTCTTTCGAAAGAAATCCAATCAGACAATTATGGCAATACGGCCCTTGAAATTAAGAATCTGGAAAAAGGAACCTATCTGACAAAATTAACCTCAATCAATGGCAGTCAATTGCCGGTACAAAAACTAATACTTTACTGATCGTCTCGTTGGACTACTTTCCTTTACTTGCATTCCAGGTTTTATAAGCGCTGGTTGCGGTCATTTTGGATCCTTTATTCACCTGCACTCCAGGCGGTTCACTGATCTTAAGAGAAGCATGACACGCGGAGGGTAATTGCTGATACAATTTCGTCCCTTCCGTTTTCCATTTAATCATCTCCTTGCTTACATCCTTCACAATCTTTGCCGGATTACCCACCACCACTTTCCGCTTTGGAATAATCATATCTGCCGGAACAAAAGTCAGCGCACCGATAATGCAATTGTCACCGACCACCACATTATCCATCAACACCGCATTCATGCCCACCAAAACATTTTTCCCTATTGTCGCACCATGTATAACTGCACCATGCCCGATATGTGCCCCTGCTTTCAACAACACCGTCGTTCCCGGAAACATATGAATCGTACAGTTTTCCTGCACGTTACAACCATTCTCAATAATTATTTTTCCCCAGTCACCGCGGATAGCAGCACCCGGTCCCACATATACATCCTTACCAATTACCACATTACCGGTTACAGCTGCCAGAGGGTGCACAAAAGCACTGGGATGAATAACGGGCTTACGTCCTTTGAATTCGTATATCATTCAATTCCCTTCTCACTAAATACCTTCTATTTAATACCCAACTCTCAAAAACAATTTTCAATAATAACTGCATACCCTTGCCCAACCCCTATACACATAGTTACAAGCGCATACTTCCCTTTTTGTTCGATTAATTCAATCGCCGCCGAATTCAGAATCCTCGCTCCGCTCATGCCCAAGGGATGCCCCAAAGCTATGGCACCTCCGTTTGGATTAATACGCGGATCGTTATCTTCCAGACCAAAGGCCCTGATACAAGCCAGGCTTTGTGCAGAAAAAGCCTCATTCAGCTCAATCACATTCATATCACTCATTTTTAATCCCGCCCTTTTCAATGCTTTATTACTGGCACCTACCGGGCCAATACCCATTATCCGGGGCTCCACACCAACGACAGCCGAAGAAACAATACGGGCTTTAGGTTTCAGGTTATATTTCTTCACTGCTACTTCAGAGGCCAATAGCAGTGCGGCAGCTCCGTCATTCAACCCTGAAGCATTGCCGGCCGTAACTGATCCATCCTTACTAAAAGCAGGCTTTAACTTACTCAGAATTTCCAACGTAGTGCCGGGCTTAATAAATTCATCCGTATCAAAAATCCGGGGATCACCCTTTCGCTGAGGAATTCCAATCCCCGCAATTTCCCTCGCAAATCGGCCCTTTTGTTGGGCCGCCGTCGCCTTCAACTGACTTCGGAGGGCGAATTTATCCTGATCTGTACGGCTGATCTTATCACGCACTGCAAGATTCTCAGCCGTATCCCCCATTCCATCCGTCCCATACAATTCCTTCATCTTAGGGTTGATAAACCTCCAGCCAAAACTACTGTCAAACAATTGTGCATCCCTCCCAAAAGCAGTACTTGTCTTCGACATCACCCATGGACCTCGGGTCATATTCTCCACACCACCTGCAACCATTAATTCCGCATCACCAGTCATAATAACACGGGCAGCGGAAACCGCAGCAGACAATCCTGAAGCACATAAGCGATTTACTGTCTCACCCGGAACAGAAACAGGCAGCCCGGCTAACAGCAGAGCCATCCGCGCCACATTCCGGTTATCCTCACCTGACTGATTTGCACAACCGAGAATCACATCCCCAATTTCATTAGGGTCAATTCCAGGATTTCTTTTCATCAACTCCTTCAATACAAATGTGGCGAGATCATCTGTTCGTATCGTAGCCAGTGTTCCACCAAAACTGCCAATGGCAGTACGTATTCCATCAATCAGATAAGCTGTCTTCATATTCCATAAAATTTCATTCCGTCCTTCGCCATGCGCTTTAACAAAACACTTGGCCTGTACCGGTCTTCCCCATATTCATCATACAAACCCTGAATACCCTGCATAACCTTATCAATACCAATTTCGTCGGCCCATTTTAAAAGCCCTTTTGGATAATTCACTCCCATTGTCATGGCCAGATCTATATCTTCCCTGGAGGCCACATTATAATATAGCGCATCAGCAGCTTCATTCATCAGCATTACCAATACCCTGAAAAAAATAGCCCTGCACAGATGCTCATCTTTCATTGGCTCAGTTTTCACCGCGTCCTCTGCATAGTTAAAATACCCCTTTCCTGATTTTTTTCCGAATCGTTTGGCCTCAAATAATCTTTTCTGGGTCAGGGAAGGCTTATAACGCTGGTCGAAAAATTGCTGTGTCCAGACCGTTTCCGTAACCGTATAATTGATGTCGTTCCCAATCATATCCATTAACTCGAAAGGACCCATTTTAAAGCCACCGAACTCCTTCATAGCCCAATCAATAGTTGCAAACCCCTGCTCACCATGCGCTCCCGCCAAACCCTCCTCATAAATACGTATAGCTTCCCCGTAAAAGGGGCGGGCAACCCGGTTCACAATAAATCCCGGAGTATCCTTTGCCAACACACACACCTTTTTCCAGTTCTCAATTATTTCCTTCGCATCCAAAGTCATCTTATAATCAGTTGCGAGGCCAGGAATAATTTCCACCAATGGCATGACAGGTGCAGGATTAAAAAAATGAAGACCAATCACTCGCTCCTGCTTTTTGCATGCCGAGGCAATAGAAGTAATGGAAAGGGAAGAAGTATTACTTGCCATAATACAGTCAGAAGAAACTACCGTTTCCAATTCAGCAAAAACTTTTTGTTTTGCTTCCAGATTTTCAATGATAGCTTCTATAACCAAAGCACATGTTTTCAACTCAGCAAGATCAGAAATATAGCTGATCCGGTTAAAAACAGCATCAGCCTCAGCCCCGCTCATTTTTTGCTTTTCAACCGCCCTGAAGAGTGCACTTTTTAAAGCCAACCTGGATTTTTCCCGGGCGGCCTCATTTGAATCATAAATCAGCACGGTACATCCGGCAGTAGCCGCCACCTGGGCTATTCCGCTGCCCATTGCCCCCGAACCAATTATTCCTATAATTTTACTTCCCATGAAATACCGGTTTGCGTTTTTCCAAAAATGCTTTCACCCCCTCTTTAAAATCCAAACTTCCAGCGGCTTCCGCCTGCATCTTCATTTCGGCTTCCAGTTGCTTATCCAGCGTATTAAACAAAGATTCATTCAACAACCGTTTGGTCAGTCCTATTCCTATAGTCGGCATTACAGAAAGTGCATCAGCGATCTTCATCCCTTCCATCTGCAAAACTTCATCCGCAAACACCTGATAGATCATTCCCATTTGCATCGCTTCTGTAGCGCCAATCTTATCTCCAAGCATCATTAAAGCAGACGCCCTTTGCAACCCAATTAACCGGGGAAGAAAAAATGTTCCTGCACTGTCCGGTATCAGGCCGATTTTACTGAACGCTTGTACAAAAGAAGCCGACTTCCCTGCCACAACAATATCACAAGCCAGGGCAATATTAGCCCCTGCCCCTGCTGCGATTCCATTAACCCCACAGACGATAGGCTTCTCTATTCTGCGTATACGCTGAATAATGGGGTTATATTGCTCCCGAACAGCCTTTTCAATCAGTTCAGCACTTCCATCCATTGCTTCAGCCAGATCCTGCCCGGCGCAAAATGCCTTACCCTCACCACTTATATAAATAGCCCGGACCCTTTCATCAGCACCTGCCTTATCCAAGGCATCCTGCAATTGCAGGGCCAGTTCCCGGGTTACACTATTAAACTTTTCCGGACGGTTGAGCGTAATCAGGAAAACAGCACCTTTTAATTCTGATTTTATGAAACTCATTTTATAAAGAATAGATTACCTGTTTCTTCCAAACTAAACCTGAAAGTACTAAGTTAATTACATTTAAAATAATCCATTATAAATGCAGCTTTAGTGTAAATTAGCCAACCTAAAAAATCATTCTGAATTTTGAGCCGGATCAACGATACTATTAAACTGCTTAGGTTCCCCTTTTCACTATTTCTTCTGCCCGTTTCACTTTTTTCAATTTATTTTATCAGGCCACAGACAAGCTTTTCGCTGTTCCTGTTATTAGGTATCTGGCATATTCTGGTATTCCCATCCAGTAATGGATATAACAGCTACAATGACAGGGATGAAGGGCCCATAGGGGGATTAGCATCACCACCCAAACCAACAAAACTGCTTCTCTACTTATCAAACGGGATGGACCTGACAGCAGTGCTGCTGTCTTTTTTAATCAACCGACAATTTGCATTTTTTGTTGCAGCATACATTGTCGCATCCCGTCTTTACAGTAATCGTACTATCCGTCTTAAGAAATTTCCGGTTATTGGCTTTTTAATCGTATTTGTTTTTCAGGGTGCCTGGATTTTTTGCGCTAACCTAGTGGCACTTTCTTCAATTGCCTTACTTTCAAACACCTCCGTTCTTTATGCAGCTGTTGCCTCTTCCTGTTTCATAGGCACCATTTATCCCCTCACCCAAATATATCAGCACGAAGCAGATCAAAAAGACGGGGTAAGAACATTAAGTATGCTGCTTGGTATGAAAGGCACATTTGTTTTTTCCGCTCTCCTGTTTCTGGTCGCTACTGGCTTTGTTTACCTTTCCTTTTCCGCAACACATTCACTGACAAATTTTTGGCTTTTCAATGGTATCATGCTGCCGGCCACAGTTTATTTTTTCCTCTGGGCCTGGAGATCATTTAAAGACAGTTCACATGTCAATTTTAAAAACACTATGTATATGCTTATTCTTTCAGCACTCCTGAACAACTTCTACTTTTTAATTTTACTTTATAAATAAACATCCATTTCCTGCCTGCTCGACATATCAACCGCCGTACCCGAATACCAACTTGCAAAAGAAGACATCTTGCGGTTTTATTCTGAATCTTTTTTAGAGGAAGGTAAAAAACACCTGATCAAAAAGTTGAACTTTCTAAACAAGAAAACGAAAATCACAACCCGTTACAGCTGCATCCCGGATTACACAGGGATTGATTTTGAGCTCTATACAGATGGGAATTATATGCAGCCGGTCGAAAAACGAATGGAAATTTACAAGGAGAAGATTATGCCTCTTGCAACAAAAGCCATAGATCAACTGCTGATAAAAACAAAAATTGAGACCGGAGCTATTACGCACCTGATTACAGTAAGTTGCACCGGATTGTTTGCACCGGGTCTGGAATTTCTGGTCGCAGAAAAGTATGGATTGCAAAACGCTGAAAAATCAGCCTTGAACTTTTTAGGATGTTATGCTGCAATGAAAGCCCTGAAACAGGCGCACTATGTTGCGCAAGCGAACCCGCATGCCTGCATATTGATTGTAAGTGCCGAACTTTGTTCTCTCCATTTCTATCCCACAGAAATTGCAGAAGATATGATTGCCAATCTGCTGTTTGCAGATGGAGCGGCTGCAGCAATAGTCTGCGGCGACAAAAGCAGTTCTATTCAAAATAAAGTGGTCTTGCAAATAGATCAAATGGGCACCGCTTTCCTTCCTCAAACTGCCAGCCTTATGACCTGGAACCTTAGCTCAACTGCTTTCAGGATGCATTTAAGTCCGGAAGTGGTCAATGCCATTAAAAGAAGTATTCATGCAATAGTAAATGACTTCCTTGGAACTAAAATGCAGAAAATAGATTACTGGGCTATCCATCCCGGAGGCGTTAGAATAGTGGAAGCTGTTCAGGAAAGCCTTAACCTGACTGAGAATAATGTTTCAGATTCAATGAAAGTGATGCAGAATTACGGAAATATGTCCTCCCCTACAATCCTGTTTATTTTGAGCAGCATCTTTGACAAAATCAGAGAGCAGCCTCGTCCGGAACAGGATCACATGGAACAGGATCACATGGAACTGAATCCTCCGGACAAGGCACCCATTAAAACAAAAAAAATATTCGCATGCGCTTTTGGACCAGGGTTAAACATTGAAATGCTGCGTTTTTCAACCCACCTTTCACCACATGCCGTTTAGAACCAGGTCATACGAAAAAGAATACCTCGATGGAATTCAGATCGAAACAAAAGACTTATACCGGAATCTGTCTGAACTGGATACTATTAACAATCACCTGGGAGGATATAATGCTTCCAGAAAAGGATTAGCTGCAATATGTAAAGCAAACAAATCAGTCCGTACAATTTTAGACATTGGATTCGGAGGAGGGGATTCCATAAAACAATTTCAAAAATTTGCAGACAAGAACAGGATCAATCTCTTCTTCTATGGAGCAGACTTTAAGGAGGACTGCTTAACGTATGCTGAGAATAACCTGTCAGCGCTGAAAAACAAACAACTGATTTGTGATGACTACCGGAATTTATCAGAAGAACTGCTGAAACAAGCAGACATAATCCACTGCAGTTTGTTCTTACATCATCTGACCAATGAAGAAATTATCAGCTTATTTGAATTTGGGAAATCCAATAACTGCATCATTCTTGCAAATGATCTGCATCGTCATTGGTTTGCCTATTACAGTATTAAGTTTCTCACCGCTCTGTTCTCCAAATCTTACCTGGTCAAGAATGATGCTCCCCTTTCTGTAAAAAGGGGGTTTAAAAAAAAGGAACTGATTGCATTAATAAAAGGAGCCGGATTCATAAATTATTCCGTTAAATGGAGTTGGGCTTTCCGTTACATTCTGATTGCCTACCCATGATTACCCAATGGATATAACATGAACTATGACGTAGCAATAATCGGAGGTGGGATTGCCGGTCTCACCTTATCTATCGACATGCAAAAACGTGGTTACCGTATTGCAGTGATTGAAAAAGGAAATTATCCCAGGCATAAGGTCTGCGGTGAATACATATCCATGGAGTCGTATGCTTATTTACATACTATTTGTCCGGCCTTAACAGGGCTTAATCTTCCGCAAATAAATAAGTTCAAATTAACTTCGGGTAACTGGAAGGAATTTACAACAGAGCTTGGGCCAGGTGGCTTTGGGATCAGCCGCTACCTGCTGGAGGAATTGCTTTTTAAAGAAGCAGGAAAACAGGGTGTGGAATTTTTACTGAATACCAAAGCACAGGAAATACAGACGCAGCAAGGATCACCGGAAACAACAATCAAAACCTTTTCAGGGGATATAACTGCGACTCTTGTTTGTCATTCAACCGGTAAAAATTC
>Ga0207067_10310_pt1 | contig 13322 bp, 17 predicted proteins | sample Alteio_BWMinCont_25_FD_153484 | JGI IMG/M metagenome (GOLD analysis project Ga0207067, IMG submission 153484) | Enriched cells from forest soil in Barre Woods Harvard Forest LTER site, Petersham, Massachusetts, United States -... | ecosystem: Environmental > Terrestrial > Soil > Temperate forest >...
GCCTCCCGCATCGAATCTCTGTCTGGGAGCCGGCCTACCCGGTATACATGAAGTTGGTCCGGCACACGCACCAAACTGCTTTCATGGGAAGTTAGTCGGCGCCCTGTCCTCGAATGCGCAGGTGTCGCATGCGTCTTTGCTTTCACTGACGTTATTGGCTGCTCACCACGGCAGCAGCCGATCAATACACCTGCCAAGATGGCAATCATTACGGTTCTCATAAGGTTGGTCTGAAGAACTACCAATTCGGAGCTGACGGCGACGCCGCGGCCTGAGACTTGAGCTGTTCAAGCTGCGATTGGCGCTGCGCCATATCGTTGAGCATCTGCTTTAGTTCGGTACTTATCCCGTTCTGCTGCGATCCAGCTTTCGCCGCTTTGACTTGCTCCCACAGCGTCTGTGCCTTCGCATCTTGCCCATAAGCACCGACACTGGCTCGATCAGGCTCAATTACCGAGGTAGTGAATACATAGAACTCTTTGCTCGCAGGAACACGCACGTAGGTCTCGTCGCCGTCATTGGCGTTCATGTATTTCTGAACCATCAGCTCCATCACGTTCGACATACCTTGTAAGCCTGCATTTTCGGGCGTGTGTTGCAGATTGTTGCCGCCGTAATAATTGCCTTGAACGGTCTGGAAGCCTTGCGCGACACCGGCCAAGGCAGCTGCGCCGAACGCCTTCAATTCCGCGTACCGGTCGGTATAAAAGATCTGTCCATGCAGGCCTGCCGAGCCATCGGTCAGCCCGTAGTGACCCGAGTCCTGATCATAAATATGGTCGCAGGCGATACCGCGGAACTCGTATTCCTTGCCGGTCTTAACAAAGATCAGGACCCACGACCCCTTTACCTCGATCCGGTCACGTACCCGATTCGGGCTCGCAAAGGCCGCAACCAAGGTGCCCGCCGGGATAACTACCTTACCTGTGCCGAATGCTTTTACGTCTTGGGTCACTTCCCCTAAGACCGGCGTATCCCGGCTGGACGAATCGACGGTCAAGATTAGCGCGCACGGGACTAGCGTCGCCCGAGGTAAGAACAAGCCAGGATCTGATACCGGAGTGGGAGAGCCCGCAGGTCGTGCCGCTGTGTAAAAAGCCACCATCTGATAGTTTTCCTTTTTCTGCACTGATTGTTGGCGCGGAGTAGCGGACGGGACCGGTGAGAAGACGGGCTTAATCCCTTCAAGCTTGGCCCCTGACACCGTCGTGATTTCACCTTCACTCTCAGACGCCTGGCGCGCATTCGTTTTAGGCGTAGGGCTTGCTTCGACGAATGCCTGGCGCTTTCCCTGACCTGCATTGTCGCCGAACAGTCCGCGGCAACCGAAGAACAAAAAAGCACCAACTAACACGAGTGCGAAACCACCTATCAGGACGAAGGCTTTTCTTTGGTCTCGATCCATTCTGTTATCCTTTTTTGGGAATTGGTCTTGGAGTCGGTGAAGGGGACGCTTGCGCGTGCGACCAGGGCCACGGGAACCACTTATTCTCTTTCGCGGGGGATGGGCTCGGTTTGGCAGCACCTTTCCGGTGGCCGGACACCGCAAGCAATCGCCTCTCGATCAAGCTCCTGTGTGCTATCGGCCGCTTGGCCGGCTCAGGCGGAGTCGGAGAAGGCGTTGCAGTCGCTTGGAAGTTTGGCAGTTGAATCCGGAACGTGTTACGGAGCGCCAGGTGCGCCCGGCTCCCGTCCAGATCCCCCTGACCGACTATCGCAAATTTACTGGCTGTCTCCGCATCCACCTTTGGCGCGCAATCCACAAAAGCGCTTGGGTATTGGCGGTCACCAATCCCAATAGTAATTGCCGCCGGATCAAATGTGATTGGCCTGACGCTCTTATTCTGTATCTCGCCGAAGAGCACGATAGCATCATCGGCGGGGAATCGGTGTACTTCCTGGACAGTGGCGATTACGTCGCCGTAATTGCTCACATTCGACACCTTGCGCTCTTCATAGCCCTTGTAGAGCTCCGGTGAACTCTCTTGGAGCAAAGGCGCTTCCTTAGCCAGCTCTAATAGCGTGCGCAGTTTTTCCGGGTGATAGACAGGGCGCGCATTTACAACATCCTCGTTTGTGACCTGAGGTACAGGAGAAGGAGATGGTTGCGCATCGGCAGTAGCCAGCTGTATTGATCCGGGCTCTGGCTGCCTGACCTGCCGGTCCCTTTCCGTTAGCTTCACACTTAGCGCCGCCTCACCAGGGCTGTTCACGAGCGCGAAATTATACAGATCGTCGCCCGTCAAGACTGTCATATAGGCAACTCTCAAATCCGGCTTTAGGACTCGCAGTGTGACCAGCCCAGAATCTCCAGGATGCGCATATTGAATGGAACCTTCTTCACTAGCTGGATCGCTGGTCAGCCCGTAGCCAACGATCCCAGATACCGGACGTGGAAAGAGGACCGTCGTCACGTATCCTGAGCACACAGGAATCTGTGTTACCCCGTTAGGGTCTAGTACAACTGTTGCTACGCGAGCATCGCCACTGCAGTAGCCTGTCGATACGCCACCGGATAGCAATAGAGCCAGTAAAGTAATTCTGATCCTAATTCTTAACATAGTCAGTCTCCATATGTGACTGCTCGGCCGAAAAAAATTTTATTCCTCACCCTCGTGAATATCGAACTTCATTACGAACTCCGGATACCGTGAGTTAGATGCCATTTCCCGGTTGAGCCCGAGCTGGAAGTACGCCGTCACGGGCTTAGATTTGCTGAACGCTCGTCCATCAAATACTCCCGTCTGAATTACTTGGCCGTGCACAGCCGTCAACACCGTGTCCGGGCTCTGCTTCAGCATCTCAATCTTGCCGATCTCGATCTTCTGATGGATCTGCTGTTCTTTAAATGTTTGGCCGTCCACGCTGAACAAATGCTGTGCATCCTGGTAGGCGTCCCGTCCGAACAGCAGCTTAAGCCTGTCCGTGTAGTCGGGCTCACTAGGATTGCGATCAAACAAGCAGGACGCCGCCATCCGTGAGGCCTCTGCGTGGAAGAGCTTCGCTTCCTCGAATGTGCCTAACCGCGACACGTAGAAGGTGTTCGCGTCCATAGCGAAAAACAGCGGTTTGTTAGCCAGCTTAGTCACCAGATTCTGGCGATCCCACGCAAAGCCGATCACCGCTGTAAACGCCACCAGCATCCAGAACCGCGCTTGGCGCTCCTTAGAGATGAACAGATCGACCCTTACACGCTTCGAGCTATCACTAGTTGTTGACATTACTGCTTCCTTCACGGTTTGGGCGAACCCGACGGCCTCGATGCCAAGCCCCGACTGCCGGCCTGAACCGAGGCAGCGCTACCTCCGCTCGCAACGGTTGTCGCGATACTCGTTGTTTGTTGTCCTGCGGTCATAACAGGCGATAGAGGCTCAGACATCCAGCTCAGTGCGTGGCTCCCGCCTCCAATCAGTGCTTTGGAGATTACGAGCGGCCAGAACACCGCGTTGATTACGATCCACAAACCAACGACGACAAACACGGTGCTTTCTATCATGAGCCAGGCGCCGCCCGTGCTGCTCACCGCCGACAGCATCTGCTTGGTAACAATATTTCCTAACGCCCAACCTAGAGGCCACAACTCTAGGCTCATCAAAGTCAGAAAATACCGCATCCCGATGCTCCTTGTTCCGGTGAGCATCCAGAGGCCGATGAAAACCGGCGCTGCGGCAATCGTCATCAACAACAGGAACTGCTGCAATAGTTGCATCAGCCAGTAGAGCGCATATGCAATCGCCCCCAGCAGCCAAAGCATTACTCGCATCATTTGGTCCCCGACCGATGCGCCAGCTTGGGCAATGAAATTCCACCACGGTGTTGTGGTGCTCTGGTCATTTTTGCCAGGATTCTGCAAAATAGCTGCGTAGTCAGCCATAAGCTGATCCTGGCCGTTGCCTCCGCCTATCTCCTGCACCGTCCCGTTAATGCCGCTTCCGATTTCACCGGTCCACGTGTGAAAATTCGTCAGTAACCCCACCGCAACGCCGATCCGCAAGAGCGCCCCGGTTATGCTTGCCGTACTCCCTTGATAGACCTTGAACGCCTCATAGACCAGCATTCCGAACCCCGCCAAAAACACCCACGGGATCAAAGCTTCGTACACCACATTACTGCCAGCCCTGGTAGCGCTCACCAGCTGCGCAATATTCCATGCTCCGTCCGCAACAAATAACTGGATGGTCATCAGTCTCCTGGTTGAGAGTTGAATTGCAGCAATTTCGCGTATCCGCTGGCGCCTTGCGTTAGGTCACTACCCTCGATGGCTGCTTGTGACTGATTTGCCGCGTCCGCAGCAGCCTGATTCTGTTGCGCTATCTGCGCACTGGTCGCTGCAGCCTGCTGTATCTGCTGATTCACTGAATCGAGCTGAGCCGATAGCGCGGCAATCTCACCGTTCAGCTTTTCTACCTCGGCCTGCGTCGTCGCACCTTGCAACTGACTAACCGAGTTGGAAATCTGCTGCTGAAGCTGGTTACGCTGATTGTTCAGTGTCGCAAGTGCGTTCTGGTAGCCATTCACCGCCTGCGCCGTCGCCGTCGTCATCGGGATCGTATACTGATTGAATACCGGTCCGTAAGGCGTCGTGGTGGTCAGCAGATTTTGATAGTTACCGTAACGTGAAAGCAGAGCTTGGAACTGACCTGTAAACTGAGCTGGATTAGTGAGCCCCTGGATCTGACCATAAATCCCAGTCCCTTGGCTGTAGATGCCCTCGCTCTCGCGCACAATCTGCCCGATCGTGCCGACCCCTGGCAGATCGTTGATATTCGCGTACTGGCCAAGCTGCAAGACCTGCTGCTCCAATTGCTGGGCGCTCTTGAGCGTATTAGACACGGTAGACAGGTATTGGGTCAGGTTCTGGTATTCATTTTGAACCTGCTGCTGAAGGTTCGCCGCGTCGATAACTGGCAGTACATAAGCGCCCGCGCGGAGGGCTAAGCTGATGTAAAACGCTAAAAGAAAGAAACTTCTCATAGATCCAGTGCTAGTATCATTCCGATATCTTGAGTTACTGTTTAGTTAGACCCCTACGAATGATGCAAGTCTCTGTAGGATACTGATCACCACAAAAAAAACTCATTGCACCACCTCAATCACCTCCCGGTGCGCCTCGATCAACTCGCCGTCAGAGTCGTAGTGTGCTGGCACTACGACCTCGGCAAGTTTGTGCCTGAGCTGTGGCTCAGCATCCTTGCCCACCAAGGTCCGCTGAGCCCAGTACAGATTCTTAATTTCGTCCGAACGCCCTTCTACGTAGCCCGGTTTCTCAGTTGGCTTAAACAACGCCCGATTGTTACTCAGCGATGTTGAGCAACCCGATGCCCAAAAAGACCACGCAAAAGCGCTCGCTGCCAGAACGCTACTTCTCGTTGTATTTTTCATTTTTCTCCGTTGTTACCGAACATCCGTTTTGCGTTTTCGATAATCGCTTCCACGATGTCCGGTTCATTTTTTAACTGCTTGGACCGCTCCTCGAACACCGAACCAGTGCTGGAGGAGACATACAGCATCTCGTCGTGCGCATAGTTCCGCCCCAGCGTAACCTTTGGCCGCCCATCGTGGATTTGGATTAGTCCGAATCCCGAAAACACATCTCTTCCGTTTCCTCCCGGGATGGGGAATCTCATCACTGCGTCCTTAGTAATTTCGGGAATCGGATAAGATTGACTGACCAGCTCCAGGTCTTTCTTGTTATTAGACTTCAACAAGATCACTTGGTCGCTATTGGAAAGAATAGCGCCTGTGACTCCCGGATTCTGTTCGTACAGGCGGGCAAAGTTCTGCAGGATACCCAATACCCAGCAGTTATATTTTCGCGCGCGCTCCCAATAATCCCGGGCGATCTTCGGGCCATTGTCCATGTCCATGATTGCGGAGAGCTCTTCGAGGATCAGTCGTTTCCTCGCGCTCCGCGGCATTGTCATGATGTAGTTGCGGACGTCATTCATTATCAAAAACCCAGCAACTGCCAACAGTTCGCGTTCGCTCTCCTTGATCTTGCCTAGCTCGAAATGGACGATCTTCTTCTTCAGATCGATGTTGGTTATTCCATCCACAATCGGTCCGTAAGGGCCATCCCGTAGCCAGATCTCTAATAGCTTGCCCAGGATTGCGTACTCCTCGCTCTCTGGCGTCGCCGGGCGCTTCCGGCCCTGAGCCTGAATCTCGTCCTGTACGTCGTACAAGGTCGGAAATTCTTCCGGCCTGAAGTGAGCAAAGACCATGTTCCCTAGTAGGGCGTCGTTCTCGGGGTTCTGGATGAACGCGCCAACCTCGCTATCTGAGTAGCTCGTCAGCCATTCGCGGGCCTCTTCCGAATTGTTCTTCTGGAATTCCCGAAACTCCACGAACGAATCGACGAAGCCATCCCCCTGACTGCTCCGCTCTTTGTGCCAACGCTCGACGCACAACGCTTCTCGCGCGATCTGAGGCAACCGCGCTTCTTGCTCGCGCCGGTATCGCCGATAATAATCCGCGTATATCTCTCGCACCTGGCTCGCCATGAGCGCGCCTCGGTATCGCCGCTTTTCTGGACTGTCGGCCCCGCCGATTAGCAGGCTCAAAAGGGCTGTGGTGTTGCCTAGGCTCTCGTTGTTAAGCGGCAAGCCCCGCGTATCAAACGGATTGAAGGTATAGTTACCATTCGATCGGATAATGATAGGAGCCGAGCCCTCCTCTACGCACTGCGTGTAGACGCCGTAACTCAATCCGTTATCGACAATCACTGTGTAGTCGTAACTCGGCTCAGTCTGTACCAGGATATCATTAACTAACAGGCTCTTACCTGAACCCTTCGCGCCCACAATGATCGAATGCAGCGGCATTTCGCTCCCTTTTTCCCCGGAAAACGTTCGGATACCGATCAGGTTTCCTGCTTCTCCGTCGTAAAGAGCCTCGGCGGCTTCCAGGTCGCCTTTAGGTGTCCCCCCTATCGGCATCAGGTTCACCAAGTTCACGTCGTCCAACTTGTGCGTGAAATCATCGTATCCGTCGAAACTCCAGCCAGGAATCGCCGCGTTATAGTAGTTCATCGTCGAGATGTCCCAACTCGGCTCGTAGTACCGGATCCCGCCGAGCTTCCCTACAGCGCCTTTGAGCGCCGCTATTTTCGAACGCAATCCTTCCTTCGTTTCGTCGTGTGCCAACACGATAAATTGGGCCCGAAACGGCAACACCTGGTTCGACATTAACCGGCGCACTCGAAGCGCGTTTTTTTCCATGCCGGCCTGCACCCGAAGCTTCGCCTGGCGGCCCTTCTTGTTCTCGCTCGAGCGTTCCAGCTTCTCTTGTTCCTCCTCGGTCTTAAGAATCTCCCTGTCGACCGCAAGCGGATAGCAATTCACCACAACACGAAAGTTCGGAACAGCTAATCCGGTTACTATTTGCATCATGCCCATGAACGTTTGTTTGGGCATTGTCGATAGCGCTAACAATCCAAAGTAATGTCCATCTAAGAAGAAGCCGCGATCAGGTCCATCTAATGGCGACGCTGATCCAACTCTGACCAGCTCCATCAAGTTTGCGTGAGGATCACGCAAAAGCTCTTCAGCCAGAAATAACTTCGACGCGGCGGGCCCAAAGTATCGCAACAGTTCACGCACGTGACCAGCACTGTCCAAAGCCTTCATGCCGCCCCCGTAGCTTTTTAAAAGCTGATCGCCCACCTGGATTCTTTGATCGAATGACTGTTTGTACGCGCTGACTGTCCGCTCATAGTGTGCGCGGCGCGATAGACCGCCTCTAAACTTCGGCGCATGAATTCTTGAGGAAATATAGAAACGTAAATTTGACTGAATCAGCCGACCTTCTCCCATGCGCCCAGCATAACGCTGACATCGCTCCATCCGGTGACGACGGCTGAACCGGCACATAAGACCTTTTTCCGTGACTTTCTGAAAGCGCTCGAGCTGCCGATGGTAATCCGAGTCTTTGTAGAACTGTACCTGCAGCCGTTCCCCTTCTTGTAAATTCGCCAAAAAAGTCCTCAAGTCGCTTTCGAGGGCATTCAACACTTCAGCCTCAACGTTGCTCTGATCAGGTATACTCACATCGATTCCCTGACAGATAACGCCGTGGGATATGTCCCCGAAAACCAAGAGATCGTCGACCGAATAACAATCTGGTATATGTACGTTCATTCTGCGTACGGGTGACGAGTTTTGCGAGTATGAAACCCGTGGAGTTCGAACCTGACGAGCACAAGGCCAGTCCCGGCAACCGCTCTGATCAGGCGAATTCCCGACGAACGGAAGAAATCAATATCGTAAGACTTGGGCTTCCCCAGCTTCAGTGTCAGGACGTAGACCATTGCCGCTACGAGCGGCGCTGCTCCAGCGACGACACTTCCCCATGTTCCTAGACCCAGCCCATCGTAACAATAACGAAACGCCGCTAGGGCAAGCGCAAACGCCGCGATCAAGACGTACAAACTCGAGCCTTCAAAGAACCAGATCGCTGCCTTCGCTTCTCTGGCGTTGTCGTTGGGATGGATAATCCGTTCCATTTTCTTTCTCTAATGTCGTTGGCCTGACACCTTTGCCAGAAAGGCGAGCGAGAGATCGTTTCGAGATATGGATGAACAAATCCCTCGCCTGCCATTATTCTTTTCTCTCACCTCCTTCCTGGTTAATTCGGCGATTGAAGCTGAATTGATACACTCTGTCCTCCGGCCGAGAACATCGCGCTTACGATAGCCCACGCTAAACCGCACAACGCGCTCCCTAAGAGGCCATATTTAATCATCTCAGTACGCCCCATCTTGGCTTGCCAACCCGCGAAGACTAGCCCGCCAAAGGCTCCGATCAGCGCAAACCCGTTAATAATTCCTCCAGCTTGTCCCAGCGCCTGACTGATCGAGCCGGCCGCAATAAACATCAGCGCCGCCAGATGAGGCTTAAAGCTGAACAACATCAAATGTTTTGCTGCTAGACTGTACATATTCTGAATATCAGTATCTAACTGATACTTAATAGCAAGAAAAAAATCCCGAAGTCGATACCGCTCCGGGACAATTCCGTTTAAGCCTTTTTCTTCGAATTCTTCGTTCGCCGTGGCGACGCTGTTGTCTCTTTTTCACCTGGTCCGTTCAAAAGACCTCCCATTTTCCTGGAGTACCAAAGCCCAAGTATAGCCAAGGCGATCAGCTTGGGAGCGCCTTCTTGCCTGCAACGCCATAATGTCATGCGGCTAATGCCGAGTTCCCGATGAAACTCAATCCAGCTCAGCCCAAGGTCTTTGCGTATCCACTCTATTTTTCCGCCATCCATATCTCTTCTCGATAGTACGGCCAGGCCTGAAACATGTCTATCTGCGATACTTGTTCGATACACAGGTTCAGTATATCTGTGATACTTACTATGACAAAGACCCCCTTTTACACGGTGCGGCAGCCAGGACTCTCACGTCTCAGTCTTCAGGACGGCCCCGCCTGGCGAGCCTTCTGTTATCATGATATTCGGGCGTACACCCTGGATTCAGATCTCCTGATTCTGCATCACACCGATTGTATCATTGCGCTTCGAGGTGTTAACCTCCGCCAGCTTTATTTCTCGCTGCTAGTCGAGGAGGTTTATGAGATCCCGCTTCAAACAGCTCAGATCCCATCCAGCGAGTGTGCGGTAACCGAAATTAGCATCCAACAGATCTCAACAGATTATTAGGGAGAAAAGACTTTCTCCTCGGGCGAGCCGCTCGGAGTCTCGCCTTCCTCTTTCTCCTAGACGAACCCAAGGTTCGCCTAAAACCACTCCTTATCCTCCGGCCGCATCCGCCGAGAGGCGGCAAACCACGAAGCGAAACTCGCTCGCTTCTGCACCCCTCGTGAGCACCCTTCTTTTTGATGCTCGCTTGCGCTCGGCCCGGCTTGCAGCCGGGGTTCGTCTTAGTCCCACGGCGCGCCTCCAGCGCAAGAGTACCGTCTGCGGCTTAAGCGGCCTGCGCCCCGGCTTCGCCGGGTCCCCTCCAATTAAATCCTCAACCCGTCTGGGGCAAGCTCGCGGCTCTTGCACCGGAGTCTCTTTGCGCCGTGTCAACCGGAGAACTGCCGTTCCCGGTTTGGAAAGAAAAATTGCAATGCACACCAATTTTTCTCTCCAACCCGGGAATCGTTCGATTCCTGGAGAGCAAAAGGAAAGCACAGCCTGGCGCGAGCCGAAACGGCGACGGCCAGTTAACCAACAATAACTAACTATCAATCGCATATTACTATGAACATCAATCGCATCATCATCACCGGTAACCTGGTTGCTAACCCAACTCTGCGAAACACTGAGTCTGGTACTCCAGTCGCTTCTGCCACCATCGCTAACAATGAGTTCTATAACGATGGCGAAGGAGAGCGGCAGCAGGTCACTACTTTCGTAGACGTGACTGTCTGGGGAAAACCAGCCGAGAACTTCTCTAAGCTCGCCAAGAAGGGTCAAGAGGTCGTCATCGAAGGTCAGCTAAGACGCAACGATTGGGAGTCCGACGGTCAGAAGCACTCCAAGCACTTCGTTAGGGCTGAGACCTGGCAGTTCACTCAATACAAGAAAGACTAACGAAAAGTTTCCCGGGAGGGCATAACCGCCTTCCCGGGAACCCCGGCCAAATACAATCGCAAACTCCCAGGAGTTAACTCGGATGGACACAATCTCCCAACTACAACAAGACATCGAGCGTTACGACGCCGATGCCCTCTACTACATTGGTCGCGCCGAACACTGCCGACACGAAGCCGCTCTATTACGCCGAGAGTTGGCACAAGAACAGTTGCGCAAAGGATTGGACGAGGCTCACGCGCTCGCCGCCACGATTGTCGAGCTGGACGGATTGACCGCAGCCGAGAGGGAAACAGCAGAACGTGTCATGTGCAGCCAGTCGTGCTCTGTCGCTGATGTTGCCAGGCTTCGTTCGATCGCTCTCAATCATTCAATCTTTACGACCAAGATCGTATGAGAGATTCACCCAACAAACTTGTCTTTCATGCGGACGGTACACTGTCCGTGCGGATCTCCGGCAAATGGCGCTCCGCAGTGAGTCAGCTCAACCGGATCGAGTACATGGCCCTACCCTACGAAGCCAAGAAACGCTTACTTCTTGTCGAGTTCGAAACGGGACGTGAATTGATCGAGGATACAAGGCTCATGGTGGCGAGACATTCAGATGCCAATGCTGGAAACGTTTACCGGAGACCAACGGAAGGGTAATGGATCGTTGTTCGATTGACAGCAAAGCGAGCGACCGAGACATTGAGGCGCACGCGGTCCATAGCCTCGCGAGCGCAGCGCTTGCTTGTACAAGCGCCGCCAGGACGAAGAGGGAAACCAGAAGCCAATTAATATCGTTTGAGGTTATGCTACCTCCTTCGAACGAATTGAATAGTCCAGAACGCTAATGTTATCGACGATTACATTGTTCGCGCGACCGAGCCGCGACGCTATGCGTACGTCCATTTGTTCCGCGATTTCCTCGCGAGTGAAGTTGCACGTGATTACAGTCCATTTTCCTAGCCGCGCATCTATGATTTGATCGAGCTTAGAAACAGAAAAGTCGCTCGCTCTTTCCGCTCCAATATCATCGAGAGCGACAAACCAGTCATTGCAAACAGCATCCATGATCCCGTACTCACCGTTGCGCAATAGATCGACGATTTTGCGCCATCCAATAAATCCGCCCTGCCTGCTCAAGTGGGCGCCTGTTACCCGATCGATATAGATCGAGGCTTCGGCTTTGAAAAAGCGGGAGATGCCGCGAGCCAGGTGCGTCTTCCCGGTCCCGCTCCGTCCCAGCAACGACAGCCAGCGGGGGGCTGCTCCCGTCGCCATGTCACGGACAAAATCCTGCGCGGCAGCGAGCATTTCGCACAACTTTTTCTCGCCAAAGGTCTCGAATCGGAAATCGAACTCAGTCGCGGCTCTTGTACTGGCGGAAATCACAATATTCGTTGGAGTTACCAATGTTCCTATTCCCTGGTCTAACAGGTCCTTGATGTGTTGCATTTGTCTGGATCCTTGTGGCAACCGTAGGCTGCCAATCGTCTCGCAGTGCGGCCAGAAGTGCCCCTGCAGCGTTGCGGCGCGGCTGCGCTCGGACGATTGCGGCCTTGCTCCGGACGTATTCTTCGCCCCGCGAGTCGCGGTATTCGCTAACGGCCTGCCGCTGTTTTCCGCTGAGTCCGTATTCTCGGACCAACTCATCGACTAAGGCCGGTGAATTTTCGGCTTCTGGACCGCCATTTCGATCGCGCAGCGACTCGGATGATTCCTCTCCCACAAAAAAACGACGCGACGACGACGCTTCTGTTGCTTCCTTGCCACGGCTCTTTTCGTTATCCAAATCTGGATACGTTGTCGTCGTCGTTTCTAGATTGGGAATTTCCTCTGGTATTTCCTTTATATATGGAGCCCTGCTATTTTTCGCAGCGCTGCCCTGTTCGTTTCTGCAATCCTGCTTTGTCATTCGTGACAGAGCAGCTCTGTTATTTTTGACAGACCTGCTCTGTTGTTGCTCGTCTCCAATAAGCGCTATCGAGTGACCAGGATTCGAGCTGTATTCAGGAGCCACGACACGGCGGGTTACCCGACCGTCGAATGACACCCTGACGATGTAACCAAGCCGGGTAAGTTTGCCAAGCAAGTGATCCACCCTTGTCACCGTGACGCCTAGGCGATCCGAAAAGTGGGCGTTGGTCGCATAGCAGGCATCAACATCGCTCGTCAACGCGTCGATCTCTGCAAGCAACAGCTTTTCCACGGCTGAGAGCTCCGGCGATTCGTAAATCGCTGCACAGAGCCACACTCCTTTGAAGCCTCTCTTATTGGCTTCCATCTTACGCCGCCTCCCACGCCGACCAGTCGCCTTCCTCCCATCCGATTCGCGTGACGGGATGCGCCCACACGACTCTATGCACGCGTCCGGTCCGGCTGTTTTTTCCGCCAGGGCACCGGCCCGAGGATGGGACCGGAAAGCCTGGCGGGTGATCTAGCCAACATTCGAGTCCGCGATCTCCGTCGGTGACCACCATCACGATCTCCGCGCCATCAGCGCGAAGCCGGCCAATTACGGCCTCGCAGGCCTGACTCCGCGTCATTGCGTCCTTGCAAGTCGCAGCGCGGAGCAGAGCTGCGGCGGGCCAGCATACCGCCACAGTCCCCTCTATCACGTCGCCGCTCCACGTATTCCCCGAGCACCATTCGGCCGGCGCCGCTTCGCAAGCCGCCTGACACAAATCGCCTACGCGCACCAGATCATCCGGACCGAACAGATGACGCCAGAGATCCATGTCGCGTCCCGGGTCGTGGCAGAGTAAATCCGGGTTCTCCCGGAGCATCTCAGCCACCCGC
>Ga0207067_10313_pt1 | contig 13275 bp, 10 predicted proteins | sample Alteio_BWMinCont_25_FD_153484 | JGI IMG/M metagenome (GOLD analysis project Ga0207067, IMG submission 153484) | Enriched cells from forest soil in Barre Woods Harvard Forest LTER site, Petersham, Massachusetts, United States -... | ecosystem: Environmental > Terrestrial > Soil > Temperate forest >...
ATTGTTTACAGCGACAGCTATCCCCTGCTTTTCGGTTAATTCATGGCGCAGCAGCAAATCATAAAGTTTCTGAGAAGAGGAAATGGATTCGGAAGTATTATTTATTACTATATTCATTTTACTTTTCCCTATGCGCAGGCATTATCCTGATCAGGTTCTCAGAGTTTTTTCTCAGCTTCGGATTTCCAAAATCCGGGGCACCTCTAAAGTATATTCCGCTAAGGTAGTTTATTTTTTATACTCTTCGTCCTTGAGTTTTAACTGAATTTAAACAGTTTTACGTAACTTCGTCCGATCAATCCATACTTTATATTTTAAGCCCTGCCATGATTTTAAGGACTGAGAATCTGATCAAAAAATACAAAAGCCGCACAGTCGCCAAAGACGTATCTGTTGAAGTGAAACAGGGAGAAATTGTTGGGTTGCTTGGACCTAACGGGGCCGGGAAAACAACTTCCTTTTACATGATTGTTGGGATGATTAAACCAAATTCCGGTAAAATATTTCTGGATGAAGTTGATATTACCGAAGTCCCCATGTATAAACGCGCCCAAATGGGTATTGGTTACTTGCCTCAGGAAGCATCTGTGTTCAGGAAGTTAAGCGTGGAGGACAATATTAAAGCGATTCTTGAGTTTACCAAACTAAGTAAAAAGGAGCAGGCTGAAAAACTTGAACTCTTACTGGATGAATTCGGGCTTCAGAATGTCCGCACAAATATAGGCGATGAACTTTCGGGAGGTGAGCGCAGAAGAACAGAGATTGCCCGTTGCCTCGCAGTTGATCCCAGATTTATTTTATTGGATGAGCCATTTGCAGGAGTAGACCCAATAGCCGTGGAAGACATTCAAATTGTCGTCCATAAATTAAAAGAAAAAAACATCGGAATTCTGATTACCGATCACAATGTTCATGAGACACTGAGTATTACCGACCGGGCTTACCTGTTGTTTGAAGGCTCCATACTTATGTCAGGTACCGCACAAGAACTTGCAAATAACGAGCAGGTGCGCAAGGTTTACCTGGGACAGAATTTTGTCCTCAGGCAGTAATTTTAAATTTGAACTTTCAGTAGTTCAGAACACTGCTGAGCGTTTTTCCTAATCCATTCTTCACCCTTACCATAATCAGATACATTCCTGAACTTTGATTGCTCAGATCCAACTCAAGTGTTTTCTCCGAAGTATACGTTGTACTTAATTTCCTGCCAATCGCATCAAAAATGCTTATGGTTTTATTTACTCCGGACTGATTAAAGTCCAGTCTGACCTTATCTGAAAATGGATTAGGAAAAACGCTCAGCAGTGAGGGGTCCGTGTAATTGATAATTCCATTGGTTACATCACCCAGATTGATATTGTCAAGGTAAATCGCCTGTCCGTTATATCCCCTGTTCTGGAATGCAATCATAAGAGAGGTTTGTCCGACATAAGACGCCAAACTAATTGTATCCGTACGCCATTGGCTTGCTTTGGGAACGAAAATAGATTTGGTGACATCAGGTGCTGTGGCCAGGGAGGTTCCACCCTTTAAATAAAGCAGGGTACCAGTAGTTCCGCAATCAGTGGAAATAAGAACAGCGAGGCTGTCGCTATACGTGGCACTGTATTGAGCATAGGCCACATCAAAATATACTTTTTGGGAAACGTCGGTCACATCGAAAAGTGGAGTGCGCAATTCATCACGGGTACCACTTGCATTTAAATCATAGTTATCAAACATGGTACAGGGAGCAGGTTTGCCGACCGTTGTATTCTGAGTCCAGACCAGGCCGTCACTGCCGGCATCATAGTTGATCCAGTTTGCCGGTGGAAAATTTGCCGCCTGAAAACCCTCCGTTAATGGAAGAAGCGTATGCACCGATACCTGAATGTAAACGGTTTGTGTCATGGTATTGGTTCCGTTCGCGTTAGAGCAGGTAAGTATTACATTATAAGATCCGGCCGTATTGTAAACAACGGAAGGATTCTGAAGCGAAGACGTGGATGGCGTTCCGCCCGGAAAGTTCCAACTCCATGCAGTAGGCAGAAAGCTGGATTGATCCGTAAAGTTCACCGTAGATCCCGGACAGACCTGCTGCTTATCAGCAGCGAAGCTTGCAATAGGGGCCAGTGTGCCATTGTTTAATAAATCCGCTTCCCACAAACCACGGCCAAATGTCGCTGCACGTATTTTTCCAAGGGGATAGAAAATCTGAAGATCAAACACTGAAACATTTGGAAGCCCTGTATTGTAAGCTACCCAGGAGCTCTGAGTTGAATCACGGTAATAAATTCCAACATCACAGCCTACATATATTCCTTCTTTTGTTCCATTCCAGTAAACGATACAATTGGCCGGCAGGTTCGGAAGGCCGCTTGAAAAATTTGTCCAGGTTGTTCCCCCATCCCTTGTGACATAGACTTTGTTTCCACTGGAGTACCCGGACAGCGTTACCCATGCCGTGGAAGGATCTGTTGGTTTCACAGCCACATTTGTAATATATGTATTAGTGACAGGCAGAGTACCTGTTATATCGGTCCAGGAGGTTCCCCCGTTAACAGTCGTAAGAAGTGCAGTTCCTCCCTGGATGACATACAGCACAAGGGGGTTTGAAGGTGCGACTGCAAACTCATTAATAGAGGCAGTAGAGGTGCCGGGAAGTGTTCCCATCTGCGTCCAGTTGTTGCCTTGATTGGTTGATTTAAACATTTGCTGAAAACCGCTGTAAATAGTATTGGCAATAAGAGGATCCTGATGCCAGGGTGTGACCCATGCTCCATTACCCGATGTTCCGGTTGTAATTGGATTCCATGTATTTCCACCATCGGTCGAACCATTAAAAGAACCCTGATATTGTTCCCCATACATCACTTTGTCATTACTCCAGTCAATGAAGCAACCCATACCATCGCCACCCAGTGTCTGAGTCCAGCCCCCGCTGTAAATATTGGTACCATTGTCCTGGGCGCCCGAAATTGCCAGATTGGATGTCGTTTTGCTCATTCCGATTTTATACATCTCGGTAATATTCATATTCCCGTTCATAGCTGTCCAGGTAGCACCTGTATTAGCAGTATTGAACACCCCGCCATCTGTTCCGGCATACAGATTTGTACCCGACTGATAAATCAGGCCATGAATGTCTGCGTGCACATAGGGCGCACCCTGGCCTGTCCACTGGGCGTATAAACTCCAACTGGTCCCGGCAGTTGTGGTTCTCCAGATATTCACCCCCCCGACAACGACCTCGTTTGCATTCGTCGGAGAAGCTGCAATAGAAAGAGTATACCATCCCTGGCCACCTACATCACTTCCGTTAGAAGCCCATCCGAGCAGATTTGGAGAGGTAGCTTTGGAAGTGAAAGTCAGGCCTGCGTCAATACTTTGATAAAATCCCTGAAAGCCATCATTGTTGGCATCGCTGCCGACAATATAAACATAGGATGGATTTGCAGGAGTTACAGCAATAGACATACGATCAACTGCGGTATTGGCAGGAAGTCCGGTGGAACTGATGCTGAATGTCTGTCCCCCATCTGAAGATCTGTAAAAGTCTGTACTCACCGCAAAAACAACTGTGGTATCACCGGGACGGTACTGCAAATCAGTCACCTGTGTACCACTTGCTGCCACCAGATTCCAGGTAGCTCCGGCATCTGCGCTTCGGTAAATTCCCTGAGTACTTGCAACGAATAAAACATTTTTATTGAGTGGATTTATAAGTAATTTATAAATTTTGCTTGTTTGAGAAACCGGCCAGGATAAACCACTTGGGTTCCAGGTCATGCCTCCATCAAGGGATTTCAGAACTCCAATGCTATAGGAATCTCCCGCATCCCCATCCCCGGTAGCAAGGTACATGACCTGTGGATTTCCTGGTTCGAAAACAAGATCAGAGCACCCTACCACAGCTAACTGATCCGTCTTGGTAGACCAAAGAGAGCCCTGATTGGTACTGTTCCAAAGGCCCCCATCCGGGGTTGCGGCCCAAACAGAAGAAGAAGAGGAATCAAAACGTAACACATTCACCCTGCCTGTATTCCCTCCGGACGGATCTCCAAAAGGCCCCAGAGCGGTCCAGGTGCTTGAAAGTGTATGTCCACTAAATGTTGATCTCTGAGCTGCGTACTCCTGCTTGTATTTCTGGTATTCTTCAAAGGTGCGTGTTACCTGTCTGACATCTCCGCTTGGATAGACTCGGGGTGTCATATAGTTTTCCCAGCGTTTAAATAATTCGTATCCGGGCATTTCCTGTTCCATGTCTTCGTGTTCACCCTTGGTAGCAGCTTTGTGGGCAGCTTTGGCTTTCGCACTATCTGGCTCAAATAGCCGCTGGCTATTTGCCCGGTCCTGATAAAATTCTTTCTGAGTGTCATAGAAATTACGGCTGGGATCAGCCATGTGCTTTTTCCAATCCTGTGCCTGGACGGCGCAAACGAAAATCAAACTTACAAGTACTAATAAACCCTTTTTCATGGAGAATTATTTTACAATTTGTGACTGTATTTTACTTTAAGGAATTTGGAAGGTATTTAAAAAAAGCGGGAAAAGCAACATCATGCGTATAAAACCATGCGAAATGAGAAAACGCAGATAACGGATTGTACTCTCTATGAACCGGACTATGTAAGCTTTTAAGGTCTGGGTTGTACCCTCTTTTGTTCCTTGATTCCTGCAGTCCAGCTTTCTGAGTAAGCTGAAATAATTTCAAAAGGTGTTGATTTGTGAGAGGCGATAAGAAACAAAACGCCAATAAAGCCTGTCTTCATTTAGACAGGCTTACTTTTTTTTGATAATCACCGTTTTTTTTACAGAATCAGCACCCGATTTATGCATATGCTCTTCTTTCTCTCCCATTTCGCATTTCCCTTTTTCCATTTTACCCTCACAACATTCTTCTTTCTCACCCATCTCACATTTTTCACCCATCTCACATTTTCCGCCCATTTCACATGAACCACCTTCCATACAACCTGAACCATGATGCATTCCCATTCTTCTGTGACCCATTCTGCCTTCTGAACATTCGCCTCTTCCTTCTGAACACTCTCCTCTCATTCCTTCATGCATATACATCATTTCCATTCGTGACCCATAACCCATTCCCCGGCCTTCCATTTCCATTTTATTATGGCAGCGCATACGGCAAATGGACAACATCGAACAAAGTATCAGTCCAAGGACAAACACAATAATGGCAATACCTGCATAGCGGAACCATTTGCTGAGCTGGTTTTTATTAATATAAATAAACAGGAAGATGGCAGCTATTAACACAAAAGTTTCAATAGCTAAAGCGAGATTGCATTTTACTACCATGGGGTTTTAGTTTATTAGTTTAAAGTTAAAAGTTCAGGACCCGAATTTACTTCATGAAAACCAATAAAAAAAGTTTAATCCCCTAAATAATTTCAGGTAATCATTTGTGTACCTTTGCAACCTTAAAAATTACAGGGGATGATTTCAGTAAACGGGTTGAGCGTTGGTTTTGGGGGATCCTTCCTTTTTGAGGACATCTCATTTCTGATTAATGTAAAGGATCGCGTTGGACTTGCCGGAAGAAATGGAGCAGGTAAATCTACCCTTTTGAAAATACTTGCAGGCTTACAAAAGCCGCAAAAAGGTGAAGTCTCCAAACCGAGTGAATGCACAATTGGTTATTTGCCCCAGGATATGGTACACAACCTGGGTAAAACGGTTTTTGATGAAGCCGCCACGGCCTTTGATGAAGTCAAAAAACTAAATGATGCGATTCTGACAATTACCCATCAGCTGGAAACACGGACGGACTTTGAATCAGAGGCTTATATGAACCTGATCACTCATTTGCACGAGGCACATGAACGTCTTGACCTGATTGGTGCCGGCTCCATAGATGAAAAAATAGAATTGACGCTTCTGGGTTTAGGTTTTGAGCGCGGGGATTTTACCCGCCTTACGGATGAATTCAGTGGTGGCTGGAGAATGCGAATTGAACTTGCAAAAATATTGCTGCAAAAGCCAAATGTGGTCCTGCTGGATGAACCTACCAACCACCTCGACATTGAATCCATTTTATGGCTGGAAGATTTTTTAAAGAATTATTATGGAGCTGTGGTGATGGTTTCTCATGATAAGCGTTTCCTGGATAACCTGACTACACGCACCATTGAAATATCGATGGGCAAAATTTTTGACTACCGCGCCAATTATTCCAAATACCTGATTCTTCGTAAAGAGCGCAAGGAACAACAGGATTCAGCTGCCAAGAACCAGCAAAAATACATTGATAAAACACAAATCCTGATTGATAAATACCGGGCTAAAGCAAATAAGGCATCGTTCGCACAATCACTCATTAAAAAACTCGATAAGCTTGAAATTGTTGAAGTGGATAGTTCGGATAATTCCGGAATCTCTATTCGTTTTCCGCCTGCCCAGCGGGGAGGCAAAGTTGTTGTTGAAGCAGACAATGTGAAAAAACAATATGGAGAAAAAGTCATTTTCAGCAAGGTGGAATTCCTGATCGAACGGGAAGAGAAAATTGCATTTGTAGGGAGGAATGGTGAAGGTAAATCAACCATGTTAAAACTGATTGTCGGGGATCAGCCTGTAACAGAGGGGAAAATCACCCTGGGTCATAATGTCCGGATTGGTTATTATGCGCAGAATCAAACAGAAATGCTGGATGTGGAAGCTACCGTATTTGATACAATTGACGAAGTTGCAGTTGGAGAGATGCGTAAAAATGTACGGAACCTGCTTGGTTCTTTTCTTTTCAGCGGAGACGATATAGAAAAGAAAGTGAAGGTATTATCGGGTGGAGAAAAATCACGTCTGGCCATGTGTAAACTTTTATTGGAACCTTATAATTTACTGGTGCTGGATGAGCCAACCAATCACCTTGACATTCGTTCAAAAGAGGTTCTGAAAAGTGCACTGATGAAGTACGATGGTGCGCTTGTCATTGTTTCGCATGACCGGGATTTCCTTCAGGGCCTCACCAGTAAGGTGTATGAATTTAAGAATGGAAATGTAAAGCAACATATCGGGGATATCAATGAATACCTGGAGGAAAAAAGGATTGAGCAATTGATGGATCTTGATCTGAAGGAAAAGTCAGAAAACAAAGGCCATCCCTCAGTTAGTTCAGGTCAGAAACAGGCTGGTGCAAGTCAGAATGAAACTGACCTCAAGAAAGAAGCTGCTAAAAAAGAATTTGAAGAAAAAGAGCGGCAGGAGAAGGAATTAAAAAATTTACAGAATCAGAATTCCAGGATAGAAAAGGAAATAGAACGATTGGAGAGGGAAATTAAAACCTTCGATGAAAAACTTGCTGACCCGGATCAATACCAGGCCATCGTAAACGACAAAACCACCTTCTCCAAATACGAAGATTTTAAAAAGAAACTGAGCCTCGAGATGCTTAAATGGGAAGAGTTACAGGGAAAATTGTCGGCTATTTAGATTCCGCATGCTGGGTACCCATGATGCGGTCCCAGAAACTCAGGTACAGACCATAGTTACCCTTAAAGTATTTGTGATGGGCGTTGTGCGCCACGGATGTATTCACCCATTTTCCGAACCAGTGCCGGTTAAAATTTTTTGGATAGAGCTCGAATCCCAAATGTCCGTATACGTTATAAATGATCATAAAAAGAAAGAAAAATCCCAGGTGGTAAATGGTAACGGGCAGGGTAAACAGGAAAATAACAAAGATGCCAAATTCAAAAAGCGCCTCCAGCGGATGGAAAGAATACGCTGCCCAGGGGCTTGGATTGGTCGAACGGTGATGAAGCAGATGGACAGTTTTAAACAGCACAGGATGATGAACAAGCCGATGCATCCAGTAAAAATAGGTGTCGTGCATGAAAAACATAAGTACAAAAGCAAAAGCAAAATAACCATTACTGTGAAGACTTAAGTCTGTATAAAGGGTAGTATGCTGTCTGAACGAAGGGATTGTAAGAATCAGTACGGACAAAGCAGAGAAAATAATCATGGTACTAATGGAATAAAGTACTTCCCTGCGGTAATCCTTCCTGGATGGAAATTCCGGCTGAATTTTTTTGGGGGCAACCTTTTGACGAAAAAGTACATAAAAGAAAAGGAAAAAAAGGCCCGCAAAAATAAAATAGCGCAGGCCAATCAGTAATAAGGTCTGCGTGAATTTTTGAACTAAGGTATGTACCAGGTCCACGTTCAGCTAAATTATTTTGTTACCGGGCAGGAACAGTTCCGTTCCCTGTTTTTTCAATTGGTTTCGGTTTCGCCTGAGGCAAAGGTTTACGTATAATTTTTTGCTCAGACATGGCAGTTGCATAAACAAAAGAGGCAATAATGGCAGAAGCCTGCATGAGGTCTGCTTTTTGCAGGCGATCGTAAGTATCCAGATCTGAATGATGTGTTCTGCTGAAATAATCCATGGGGTCCTGTATAAACTGAAACCCGGGTATTCCGACTTCGTCAAATGCAATATGATCCGTGGAGCCTGTACTTCGGGTAGTAACAGTCGTCGCTCCCAGATCATGAAAGGGATTGAGCCATGATTCAAACAAGGGCCGCATCGCATCATTCCCCTGAAGGTAAATGCCTCTGATCTTTCCGCCTCCGTTATCCAGGTTATAATAGGCAGAAACTTTGGCATGTTCAGGCTTTAGCTGCATCGTCACCGGATCGGCAAAGTGATTCTTCACATATCCTTTGGAGCCAAGCAAACCCTGCTCCTCCCCGCTCCAAAGAACAATTCGTATAGTCCTGCGTGGTTTTAGCATTAATGTGTCAAGAATACGCATAGCTTCCATCATAACGGCGCAACCTGCTGCGTTATCGGTAGCACCTGTGGCAGAATGCCAGGAATCCATATGTGCTCCTATGATAACCAATTCATTTTTCAACACATTATCAGTTCCGGGAATCTCAGCAACAACATTATATTGCAGCGTATCTTGTTCGGAGAACTTAGTAGCAATTTCCATGTCCAGGTGTACGTCCTTTTTCGCATCCAGCAGACGTATAATTCTGTTGAAATGCTCAGGGCTCATTTCCATTTCAGGCAAAACCGGCTTGGCAGCAACTGCATACGATGCACCATTGGTGGTAAACAGCGTGCCCATTGTATTCCCGCGCCCACTGATTACAGCCAGCGCATTTTCGTCTGATAAAAAAATGTTCACTTTCATGCGCAGTTTGCGTGCTGCCTTCAGTTTTTCTATATCCGCAGGACTGCGCTCATCGGATTTTTCATCCAGTGATTTATCCTTGTACAGATTCTGAAGTTCCTCTTCTGTATAACGGGTAGCATCTGGCTTAAGCCCAAGTTTCATCTCAGTAGTTGTTCCTGGCAGGACAATAATTTTACCTTTCAGTTGGCCTTTGTACTTGTCCATATCACTTTCAGATTCAATCCTGACCAGAACTACTGAAGCGCTGACAAGTCCATTTGTTCCGGGAGTCCAGGCTTTAGGAACGGCAACCAGTTCCTGGTAATAAGGCTGTGTCATTGCAATATAGGACTTCTGTATTTCCCATCCCTTCCCGAATCCACCCCAGGCCTCTCTGTTCACATTCACCAGACCCCAATCCTTCATTTGTTTGCAGGCCCATTCCTGGGCATTCTTTAAATTGGAAGAGCCAGTAAGCCGGGGTCCACAAACATCCGTCAGATTAAACAGGTTATCCATAACGTGTGAGTGATTGAAAGCTATATCCTTGATTTTTGAAATAGTAAAGAAATCTGGCTTTTCCTGCTGGGCCAATATTTCCAGATTCGGATAGAAACCTGAACACAGTGAAAAAAGAAAAACTGATTTTAGAAGGCGGAAAGACGGCATATGATTTAGTTTATATGTTTACAAATTAGGTTGACGCTGGTTGCAATGTCAGGGCCGTAAAGTTAAAAAAAAACAGATGCAGTAAATTCCGTTGTGCAAAGAAAACATATTCTTATATTCATGCTAAAATGATACCTGCAGATAGTATTAAGAAAAAAATTACCGTTCCGAAAACTGCCAGGTATTTTGTGCTGGGTGAGCCAGGAAGGAAGATTAAATCCGTTTGGTTTGTTTTCCATGGCTATGCACAGTTGGCAGATCACTTCATTAAAAAATTTGAATTACTTAATAACGGAGAAAATCTGATAGTTGCACCGGAAGGGTTGAACCGGTTTTACCGTAAAGGTTTTGATGGTGATATTGGTGCATCCTGGATGACCCGGGAGGATCGTACCGATGACATCACAGATTATGTAAATTATCTTGACCTGGTATATAAGGAGATTCGCTCACAGCTTCCTAACCCAGAATTAAAGATAAATGCAATTGGTTTTTCCCAGGGCGGAGCAACTGTGAGCAGGTGGATGAGCACAGGTGAATGCAAAATTGATCAATTGATTTTATGGGCCAGTGCTTTTCCAACCGATTTGGATTTTGACATGAACCGGGAGAAAATTAATTCAGCCAATACAGTGCTGGTTATAGGAAAAGAAGATGAGTTTGTTAATCCGGAGCAATTGCAGCAATACACTGCACTTTTAAATAAGAAAGCCATAAAATTCAGATTGATAACTTTCGAAGGGAAGCACGTAATTGATCAGGCTGCATTAAAGCAGCTTGTCGAAGAGTTGGCAGCAAGAAAGTAAAGAAGGAAATCTCATGAAAGGTCAGATTTTTAGAAAATTCTCCAAAACACGCAGCCCATCTGCTCCTGATTTTTCCGGAAGAAACTGTACGGCAAAAAAGTTATCTTTTCTCAGGGCAGAACTATAGGTCAAAATGTAATTTGTTTCTGAAATTGTTTCCTTTCCTGATTCAATATAATAGCTTTGAATGAAATACATGAAGGCATTTTCCTTTAGCCTTTCAAAAAGTCTTGTTTTTAAATTAAAAATTTCATTCCAGCCGGTTTGCGGAATTTTTTGCTGTAGTGTGGCATCCCGGAATTGTTTCACATTCAAATCAAAAATACCAAGACAATCAGTGTTGCTCTCTTCAGAATATTTACACATAAGCTGCGTTCCGAGGTTAATTCCCAGCACCGGCTGTTTGAGCTGCTGAATAACTTTGTCCAGACCCGTTTCTTTTAACAGTATCATTGCCTTTCCGGCCTCACCGGTACCTGAAAAGATAACCCTGTCAGCCTTTTGAATGATCCTGGGATCATCTGTTAAAACCGGCTCAATTCCAATTCTGTCAAGGGCAAAAATAACGGGCCTAAAATTCCCGGCATTGTATTTAATTATCGCAACTTTCACGCTTACATTTATTGATTATATTTAGGACAAAACTAATACTAATAGCAGTACGGAATGAAACGTTTTTTACCCCTTTTCTGCCTGACCCTGATACTCTTTTCATTCAATTCAGACAAGCAGGCCTTTTTATTATACGATAGTAAAGCCAAACAGCTTGCTTATGATAAAATGCTTGCTGCTATTTTAAAGGAAAAACCGGATGTGGTTTTGTTTGGTGAACAACACAATAACCCCATTTGCCATTGGTTGGAATTGGAATTATCCACAGACATCTATGCTGCCCTAAAAGACAAACTTGTTTTAGGAGCAGAAATGTTTGAAAGTGATAACCAGGTGATCTTGAATGAATACCTGGCGGGGAAAGTAAATGAAAAGACCTTTAGCACTGAGGCTAAGGTATGGCCCAATTACAAGACAGATTATAAACCTTTGCTTGATCTGGCAAAGGATAATCATTTACAATTTATTGCAACGAATATCCCGACGCGCTATTCACGAATGGTATATAATACCGGCTTTGCAGTACTTGACAGCATTGATCCGGATTCTAAAAAGTGGATAGCACCTTTGCCTGTGCGGTATAATGAATATTTAAAATGTTACCAGAACATATTCAAGGCAGCCGAAGGTCATGGCAGCCCTAACCTTCCTAAGTCCCAGGCCATAAAGGACGCAACGATGGCCTCATTTATTCTAAAGAACCATTCAAAAGGACAACTATTCCTTCATTTCAACGGAGCATATCACTCGAATAACAGTGAGGGCATCGTTTGGTATCTGAAACAGGCACAGCCTGATCTGAAAATAATTGTGATCTCTTCTGTTGAACAGGAGAATATTACGAAGTTGGAGAAAGAATCAGTTGGTATTGCCAATTATGTAATTTGTATTCCTTCTACCATGAGTAAAACCTATTAAAATGACGAAAATGAAGCAAAGGTGTTTTTGGGTGAGCAAAGATCCAGTTTATATCGCTTACCATGATAAGGAATGGGGCAGGCCTGTGCATGACGATAAACGCTTGTTTGAATTTCTGGTGCTGGAGAGTTTCCAGGCGGGTTTAAGCTGGCTGACAGTCTTGAAAAAAAGGGAAAATTTCAGGAAAGCATTTGCCAATTTCGAAGCAAGCAAAATTGCCCGGTTCGATAAAGTAAAGTTTGATAAACTGATGCAGGATGCAGGAATCATCCGAAACAGACTTAAAATTGAAGCGGCCATAAACAATGCCAAACGGTATTTAGAAATCCAAAAAGAATTTGGCTCATTTGATAAATACGTTTGGTCGTTTACCGGAGGAAAAACAATTGTTAACAAACCAAAAGACAGAAGTGCCTATCATGCTAAAACAGCTGTTTCAGATGCCATGAGCAAGGATATGGGCATCCGGGGCTTTAAGTTCCGGGGCTCAACCATTTGTTATGCGTTTATGCAGGCAGTAGGCATTGTTGATGATCATACTTCTGATTGTTTCCGATGCAGGAAGTAAAGCCGATAGTACGTTCCGCATTTCGGATAATTGTTGTTGTGCTGACGTTCGTTTTTTTTGCCCAGAAGATTGTTTTTATCAATGCCGACCTGGGCCGACACCTTGAAAACGGGAAAGTATTTCTCCAGCATTTCCGGATTATATCAACCAACTATTATTCATTTACAGAGCCGGACTTCCCAGTGATCAATCACCATTGGGGAAGCGGAGTGCTATTTTATCTGGTCTATCAGGCATTTGGTTTTGATGGTTTGTCCATTTTCTATTGCCTGCTATCCGCGCTTACTGTTTTACTGTTTTACCTCATCGCTGAAAAGCGCAGTAATAGTTACCTCGCATTTCTGTTTTTTATGCTGTGTATTCCGCTTATCGCTGAGCGGGTGGAAATACGTCCGGAGGTATTCAGTTTGCTTTTTCTTGCCCTATACGTTTTTATGTTTGAGAAATATAAGAAAGGGAATCTCCCCTTCCGTGCTCTTCTTTATGTCATCCCTTTTATACAATTGCTTTGGGTCAACCTACATATTTTTTTTGCTATGGGTCTTTTGCTTATTCTGATCTATGGCATCAGTGATTT
>Ga0207067_10316_pt1 | contig 13194 bp, 8 predicted proteins | sample Alteio_BWMinCont_25_FD_153484 | JGI IMG/M metagenome (GOLD analysis project Ga0207067, IMG submission 153484) | Enriched cells from forest soil in Barre Woods Harvard Forest LTER site, Petersham, Massachusetts, United States -... | ecosystem: Environmental > Terrestrial > Soil > Temperate forest >...
GGCAAGCAGCTGTTGTTTTCTTCATACTTGGCGCGAACAAAACAACTCTTAGTGCCGTTGAATGGGCCTCTCGAAAACCGAACCTGTTGAATGTCGCAATCACTCGCGCTCAATCCCGTTTTTATATGATCGCTGATTATGATCTTTGGGCATCCTGGCCTTATTTTGACATTGCGGCAAAAAAACTTGAGCGGCGTCATTTTGTACGGAGTAAAATCGACGACCAACCCAAGTTCAGTGAATGGAGTGGTGAATAGTGGATGCAAATTGCTGTGGATGATCAAGTTGTAAGAGACTGTGAAGTAATAATTTAAACACGGCACAGCCCCTAAAGAGATTGTAAAGTTTTTTTTTATAGACATTATAATGAGACTCTTTTAGGGTTGGGAACTGTGAAGTAATAATTTAAACGATTGGATCGCGCCAAAGCCCCGGGGTTGAATCGATCAAAAGTGGGTCTGTTATATAATACTGACCCTCTTTCGATCGTTCAACCGCGGAAGCTTTCGCGCGATCTAATCGTTTAAATTATTACTCACCTTACGCAACATGGCGTGCATTTAGACTGAGCCAAAGCCCCGGGGTTAAACGATCGGAAAAGGGGGTGTATTTGCTCAATACACCCCCTTTTCCGATCGCTTAACCGCGGGAGCTTTGGCTTCAGTCTAAATACGCGCCATGTTGCGTAAGGTGAGTTATTACTTTACAGTCCTTTAGAATTAGAGAACTCACCTTACCTCGACTTTGCAATTTTTTGAACTCAGCTTTGGAGAGAAGCTTCCTTCAGCTAAATAAATTTCTCGGAAGGGGTGAAAAAACCCTTCCTCCGAAATTTATTACGCTGAAATTTGCTTCTCTCTCGAATCTTCGTCCAAAAAATTGCAAAGTCGAGCTTACGCAACATGGCGCGTATTTAGACTGAAGTCTAAATGTACGCCATGTTGCGTAAGGTGAGTGAGAGAATAATATACAAAGCTGAATTAAGGAGAAATTATGTTAGGGACAGTACTAATTATCATCTTGATCCTATTGCTTGTTGGTGCATTTCCATCATGGCCTCATAGTTCGGGGTGGGGATATGGTCCTAGCGGAATTTTGGGAACAGTCTTGATTATTATCCTTATTCTGTTGTTGTTAGGAAAGCTTTGAAAATTCTTGGTGCCCACGCCAGGTGTTGCATATAACGGAAGTTCCCCTTTTTAATGGAATGATTATGGTGGAGCCAGGGTTAAAAAGGGGGACTTTCGTTAAATTATTACTTCACAGCCCCTTAACCCAAGTTCAGTGATGTAGTGGCGAATCCTGAATGCATCTCACAGTGGCTTATCAACTCACCTTACGCAACATGGCGCGTATTTAGACTGAAGCCAAAGCTCCCGCGGTTAAGCGATCGGAAAAGGGGGTGTATTGAGCAAATACACCCCCTTTTCCGATCGTTTAACCCCGGGGCTTTGGCTCAGTCTAAATGCACGCCATGTTGTGTAAGGTGAGTTACGCAACATGGCCCGTAAGGTGAGTCAAGAACTCTGATATAATTGATGTTTCTGAATATAATCCAAAACAGATAGAGGAATAAGATGGCCACAATATTGTTTTTCAACCAAACGTTTCCGAATATCTGAACTTGAGATATCCATCATCCGTATCGGCGTTAACCCTTTTTGAATTGCATGACAAATAGGAAGACTCAATGAATTAACAGGACACCCCTTCACCACACCGGGACGGGATCCAATGAGCAGAGGGACAAGTTTCACAATTTCATCAAGTAAATGCCAGTGGGGAAAAGAGGTGATCGAATCTTCCCCCAAAAGTAAATATAATTGATTGGGAGAGGGATATTGCCCCTCCTCCGCAAGTAACGCTCTAAGCATGTCGATGGTATAAGAAGGGAATAAGCGATTTTTTGCCAAATGCTTTAATTGAAATTGAGAAATTCCTTGAATGGCCAACTGCACCATAGCCAAACGATGATCTATTTCATTTGGCGGGGTTTGCACTTTGAGAGGATTAATTTGAGCCGGAATAAACCAAACCTCCTCAAGTTGTTTTTTTTCCATAAGCTCAAAAGCTAAATTCAGATGACCAAAATGAATGGGATCAAATGTTCCGCCAAACAATCCAATTTTTTTGCCCATCGCTACACCATGAATAAGAGTTCACGGTACTTAGGCAATGGCCATCGTTCATCATCCACTAAAGTTTCCAAATGATCAATAGCACCACGCGCTTGCTCCATTTTGTGATGCACTTTTTCGCTAAATGCCAAAGCCTGTGCTTCAACGTCTAACTCACAGGCCTCTTGCCGCTCTTTTTCCAACTCATCTACATAACGCAAACTCTCTTCTATGGCATCATTATAGTGTTTGAGATAAAGAGCCTGTTTGGTCGAGTGAAATTGATGGGGGGCGAGTGCCTCTCTAATCTGTAAAAAACTCGTTGCTAAAATATTTTGGTAATCAATCGCTGCCGGAAAGATTTTTGTACGATACATTTCGACAATTAAATTTGCTTCAATATTCATATGGTGAGCATACTGCTCCATCATAATTTCTTGACGACTGATCAATTCTTGAGCAGTTAAAACATTTTCAAAGAGTTTAATCGTCTTTGGTTGAGTTAAAAATTTGAAGGCTTCAGGAGATCTTTTCAGATTGGGTAAACCTCTCCGTTGAGCCTCTTTAACCCACTCTTCACTGTAATTATCTCCCGTAAAACGGATCCCCTTCGAAATACGTAAATATTTTTGCAAAACAGACATGATCGCTTGTAAATGCGCTTCAGAAGAATTTTTATCTTTAACGATTGTTTCAATCTCATCTAAAATCAAATGGAGACTTTCGTCGACAATTAAATTGAGCAGAGTCGCTGAAAACGACGGATTGGAGGAAGAGCCCACTGCTCTAAACTCAAATTTATTACCTGTAAAAGCAAAGGGGGAGGTACGATTGCGATCAGTGCTCTCTTTTGCCAAATCAGGAATCACTGCTAAACCTAAATCATACTGATTTTTTACCCGCGTGACAGAGGCAATTCCTTTGACTTCAATTTCTTCTAATAACTCTTCCAACTCTTCACCTAAATAGACGGAAATAATAGCCGGAGGTGCTTCATGTCCACCTAAACGGTAATCATTAGAAGCAGAACCGATAGAGGCGCGAAGTAAAGCAGAGTGTTGATAAATCCCATGTAAAATCGCAGTTAATAAAATGAGGAAGTGCATGTTATTGTGAGGGGTATCACTTGGATCTAACAAATTAACCCCAGTATCGGTCGACAGTGACCAGTTACAATGCTTTCCAGAGCCATTCATCGCGGCAAAAGGTTTTTCATGTAGCAAACAGGCTAATCCTTGATGCTCCGCCAGTCGACGCATGAGTTCCATCAGCAACAAATTGTGATCAATGGCTGCGGAGGCCTTTTCAAAGACTGGGGCCACTTCATGCTGAGCAGGAGCCACTTCATTATGACGCGTTTTAACCGGAATTCCCAGCTCAATGGCCGCTGTTTCAAAAGACTGCATAAATGCTAGAATGCGATCTTTTACGGAACCAAAATAGTGATCTTGTAGCTCTTGTCCCTTAGGTGAAGGAGCTCCCAATACCGTTTTTCCGAGCAGGACAAGATCGGGACGTAAATTGCGGAGTGAGCGATCGACGACAAAATATTCCTGCTCTAATCCTAAAGTTGAATTGACATAATGTGCCGGTAATCCCGTCAACTTTAGCAAACGCAAAACCGATCGATTAAGACGAGCATCTGAGCGCAAAAGAGGAATTTTGGAATCGAGAACATCTCCAGTCCAAGAAAAAAATACTGAGGGAATACAAAGAATAAGTCCATCACCCCCTCTCCAAAGAAAAATCGGAGAGGTGGGGTCCCATCCGGTATAACCTCGTGCCTCATAGGTACAACGGAGTCTTCGAGAGGGAAAAGAAGAGGCATCGGGTTCCCCTTGAATGAGCTGTTTGCCGCTAAATTTTTCAATCACTTGATCAGGTGCATTCCAATCAATAAAAGCATCGTGTTTTTCGGCACTTGCACCGGTTAACGGTTGAAACCAATGGCTATAATGGGTGGCTCCATGGCTCATGGCCCATTCTTTAATCGCCACAGCAATCGTATCGGCATATTCTTGCTTAATTTTCTCCTGCCCTTCCATTGCCTTGACAATATTTTTGTATATCTCGCGAGGTAACATTTTTTGCATCACGATACGTGAAAAAACATATTTACCAAAGTTTTCAGAGCTTGTTTTTTGCAACTCTTTTTCTGTTTTACACTGCCGCTTTTTTCCCATCTCTTTTAAAATAGTTTCCCGCACACTCATATTGACCGCCTCTTTTCATATTTTGAACACCTTGATATACACTATCTCGACTTTGCAATTTTTTGGACGAAGATTCGAGAGAGAAGCAAACTGCAGCGTAATAAATTTCGCAGGAAGAGGTTTTTCACCCCTTCCGAGAAATTTATTTACTCACCTTACGCAACATGGCGCGTATTTAGACTGAAGCCAAAGCTCCCGCGGTTAAACGATCGGAAAAGGGGTAGTATTGAGGCAAATACAACCCCTTTTCCGCGATCGTTTAACCCCGGGGCTTTGGCTCAGTCTAAATGCACGCCATGTTGCGTAAGGTGAGTTATTTAGCTGAAGGAAGCTTCTCTCTCGAATCTTCGTCCAAAAAATTACAAAATCGAGATTATTTCCCATCTATTTTGCAAACAGATTTTTTTTAACCGATGATCGGGTCTAACACCTACCGCTTGTCCAGCCATTTTTAATAGGGGCAAATCTAAATAACTATCAGAATAAACAGTGAGGGATAATTGAGAAAACTTTAGGTGAGATAATAATTCTTTAAGATAATCAGCCTTGTCTTCTCCCTCCATAAATTGCGAAATTGCAATCAATTGTCCATTTTTATCTGCTTGGTAAACGGTCCCCTTCCAGTGATCAACCTTAAGACGGGCGGCGATCTGTCCAACGAGAAAATCAGGAGAACTTGATAAGATCATCACATAATCGCCTTGCGCTTGATGATCTTCTAGTTTTTTTAATACGGGGGGATAAAGAAGTTTGTTCAACGATTCATTTAAAAATTGAATTACATGACGCTGAATGGTATTGAGAGAGCGCCCTTTAAACAAACGGACGAATGTTTTAAGATGCAATTGCTGAATGGGCATCCCCAACCATTTATAACGAGCATAATCAATTAAACAACCAAAAAGGATCCAAAAGGAGAAAAAATTGCGACGATAAAGAAAGGCACCAAAGCGAAAACTGCTATTGACAGTCAGCAAAGTGTGATCAAGATCAAAAACAATTAAACGCACAATGCCTCTTTACACCTTATCCAGCAATCTTCATTTGCAATTCCCGAATTTTATGCTCAATTTCTTCTATCGTTTGATTGGCTTTATCTAAACGCTCTTTTTCTTCATTGATTTGACTGGTAAAATTCATCGCTTTTTCAAAATCCAGACCAGAAGAGCCTGCACCTTTACGAAGAATTTCCAATTGATTTTTAATTTCTTGACGTCTTTCTTTCCGTTGCTTCAAAATGCTTTGCATTTGCTGTAAAGCTTGACGATCATCTTCAGAAAGGGCTAACAAAGCCTGCTCTCGTTTGTCGGTAATAATATCGCGCAAAGGCTTTAACACCTTTTCAAGCTCTTGTTTTTCGTTTTTCGATAAGGGTGAATCATGGATGTCCCCTAATAAAGCATCTCGTTCAGCAATTAAAGCGTCTACATCTTTCGTTTCATGATTATGAAGCAATTGCTCTGTCTCATGCTTGAATGCATGGTATTTTTCTTTCTTCTGACGATTACGTTCCAGCTCTTGCTGGTGACGAATCTCTTCGGCTGATTTTGTCCTTTCTTGAATAATCTTACGAATGTCATTTAAAGCATCCCGAAGAGCTTTGAGTTCCTCACGTCCGAGCTCGACTTTACGCATTTGCGTAACAATTCCTTCTACTCTCTTTTGCGCTTCAATGGGTGATTCTTCGTTCTTCTCTAATGTTTCTTTTAATGATTGAATTTGTTTATCAATCTCATTAGCATTTTCTTTAAATACAATGCGCTGCTGAACCCGCTCTTTTTTACGCTCTTTCTCTTCAACTTTAATCCGATCCCACCCCTCACTCAACCGCATTCTCGTTTGAGTAAATGAATGTGTATTAAGTGTCAGTATTTTCGCTAATCCCTGAAAAGCTTTGATCTCTTCGCGTAATAGATAAAATGATTCGTGAAAACCTTCTGTTTCAAAATTTTGCTTAATGAATTTACTGACATCATCGGCAAATTGCTGACTGATGAGTTTAATGAGTTCCTTCCGTTTTGGAAATACTTGGTCTCCTGCTGCTGATAATTTCTGGAAAAATTTATTCTTATGTCTGACCCGCATTTCGGTTTTAAGGAGCTCTTTACGCAAAGCATTAATACGTGAAGCATGTGTATTCAATATATTAAGCTGTCGCTGTAGTCGCTGATAAATATCATAATGCTCTTTAAGAGCTTGTGGAAAAACACATGAATCATCAAAGGCGATTTTCTCAATTTGCACATCAAATTCAGTAATGTCTTTTTCTAAAGCATTGATCGCGATTTCAATTTGTTCAACTGCAAAAGCACTTTGCTCATCTAAAATCTCTTTCAAACGACGAGCCTCTTTCGAAAGTTCGCTATACTTTGCCCATAATTGACCACGAAGTACAGGGGAAATGTTTTCTTTGAACAAAGCAAGGGAGAGACGTCTCGCTTCCCAAAAACTTCGAAAATGAGGGGAACTCCCTTGCGCTAACGACGATTCCATGAAATCAATTGCAAGTTGTAACTTCTCTTCGTGATCAGAAAGATCTTCAAATAATTTTGTGAAAACTTCAAATTGAGCAGAATACACATCTTTCGATTCTTTCTTTTTATGAGACTGCTCTTTGCTATCAGAAAATCCTTCATCCTCATGTACATTTTCTCTATTTCCCTCTTCATTTAAAAGATGCTCTTTCATCTCTTCCTCAAGTGAGGAAAAAACGTCATCGGGATTTGGTAAAACATGATTTTCTTGAGGCTCTTCGTGCAAGCTCATACTTTCAGATTGACTCATGACAATTACTTTGTAAGAATTTTCGAGATTTTGACTACACATATTTTTTTGAACAGATATTGTTCTGGATTTGAAATTGGGCTCTAATCAAAGGTGATTTTACCCTGAAAGCATAATTTATTATTCTTTTTTAAGTAAAGGAGTATTATATCCTCTTTCTATAGGAGTTCATAGTCCTTTTTAATAAAATCAAAAGCTATTTCATGATCATGAAGATCAACGTCTAACCAACGAAATAGGGGCTCCTTGCGAAACCAAGTAAACTGTCTCTTCGCATAATGCCGCGTTGCTTGTTTAAATTTTGTGACAAATTGATCGTATTCCTCTGAGGATTGAGAGGTTTGTAAAAAATCAAGGACTTGCCGATAACCAATAGCTTGCGAAGCAGATGAATTTTGTCTTAATCCCTGCTGTTCAAGACGGATAACCTCTTCCAAAAAACCATCTTTTAACATTTTATCGCAACGCTTATCAATCCTTTCGTACAATTTATCTTTAGGTCTATGTAAAAACCAAGAGCGAAAATCATAATTTTGCGGCCTGCGCCTCCCCTTCCAACTCAACTTGCTCACTTTTTTGTTGGTCAATGTCATGATTTCAAGAGCACGCACAATCTTTTGCTTGTCATTTTTTGTGATGCTTTTTGCATATTGAGGATCCAATGCAAATAAGCGAGAATAGAGCTCTTCAGACCCCAATTCCTCTATCTCTTTCTCTAATGCTTTTCTTACTTCTGGAACGGAGGGAGGTCCGCATGGAGGGCCATATAAGAGAGCATGCAAATAAAAACCCGATCCCCCAGCAACTATAGGGACATTCCCTCGATCTAAAATTTGCTGACAAGCTTGTCTGGCTTCATAATAGAAATCGACAACATTAAAACTTTCATGGATATCGCGAATATCAATAAGATGATGGGGAATACGCAAACGTTCTTCAGCCGTCGCTTTTGCAGTGCCAATATCCATCCCTCGATAAACTTGCATGGAGTCAGCTGAAACAATTTCCCCATCCATGGCCTGGGCAAGCTCCATTGCAAGCCTAGACTTTCCACAGCACGTTGGACCTGAAATGACGATCACACGCTTTCTTTTTTTTTGGAAGGAAGAAGGAATTTGCTTTTGAACTTCCAAAGCAAAATTAAGAACAATGCGCTTTACTTCTTCTGTTTCAAGAGATCCACCAATCACACACTTGTAATCCTGCTAGTACATTAGAATCTACGTAATCCATCTTCTTCGGTTTGGACAATTTCCAAGACATGGTCAAATCCGGACATTTTCAAAATATCCATCACACTCGATGTCACGGCAAAAAGGACAAGTTTTCCGGAAAGAGACCTGAGTTTTTTTGTGACGGAAAGGAGCATCCGCATCCCTGCACTACTTAAATAATCCATTTCACGCACATCAAATAAGAGTTTATATTGACCATTATTGACGTAATCAAAAACTTTACTTTCAGCAGTGGGAGAGGAGATGGCATCTAATCGACCATTGAAACGCAAAATGAGAACATCCCCCTTAGACTCGCTCGTGATACTGATCAATCCATCTATGTTACTCATAATCTTCACCTAACGATGCAATAGATTTAAACTCTCCACCTATTTATTATAGTACTCTGTTGAGCTTGAGAATGCAACAATTAATTCTTTTAACTGTGATTCAGAATAGGGGGGTTATCCCTTTTTGCTCAAGCCTGAAAAGAGATTTCAACCTTTCAGCTCACCTTACGCAACATGGCGCGTATTTAGAGCTTTCAGGATTGAGCAAACTCTACTCCGAATCACAGTCTTTTAATCATCAATTTTCGTCCTTTAGGTCTTTTATGAAAAAAAACAAAAATCTTTCCGACGCCCTTTCCCCTTCTTTACCTGAATGGATTCGCTTAAAAGGGTGTCGCCAACACAACCTTAAAAATCTCACACTTTCTCTCCCTAAACATGCCATTACAGTTTTTACAGGAGTCAGTGGATCAGGAAAATCTTCTTTAGCGTTTGACACCCTTTTTGCAGAAGGACAACGTCGTTATTTGGAATATTTATCTTCAAAGGCAAGGAGGTGGACTAAGCAAATAGCTAAACCAAATGTTGATTTCATTGAAGGATTGTCTCCCACCTTAGCTGTAGGACAAGGAAGGGCCGAATTGTTTTCGCGCGGAACAGTCGCAACCTATACAGATATCTACGATTTTTTAGCGTTATTATACGCCAATTTAGGTGAACAACATAGCCCGATTACAGGAAAGAAATTGATCAAATACTCTCGCCAAGAAATCATTCACCTCATTCTCAAAGAATATCCGATTGGAACAAAAATTCAATTGCTTGCCCCTATCAAACTTCATCGTGAAAATGCCCATCAAGCAATGACCCGTTTGCAACAAATGGGCTTCGTCCGTCTAAAAATTCAGGGGAAAGAATGGACAAGTGATCAGCCTCTCCCCTCTCTTGAATCCATTTCTCAACTTGATGTCATCGTGGACCGTTTAGAATTAAAAGAGGGGATTCGCGAAAGATTAGCCCCTTCCATTGAAACCGCTCTGGATCTCAGTCAGGGGATCCTTAAAGTACAAGAAGGACGGGAGGGTCCCATCCGTTATTTCACTGAATGTTATGTTTGTCCAGAAACAGCCTACGCTTTTGCTCCATTGGAGCCTGCCGATTTTAATTTTAATTCCCCTCGTGGATCTTGTCCCTCTTGCCATGGACAAGGAGGACAAGAGGCTGTCAATGCCGATCTTCTTTTAGAAAGTTATCAAATTGACTTCTTAGAACAAATCCACATCATTCTTGATCATCTCCCTAAAAAAATTGCATCTCCTTTTCAACAACTCCTTAACAGTTTTTGTGTAAAAAATCAGATCCCAGAAGAGGGGAAAATTCAAGATCTTTCTCCTGAAATATTAGAGCAATTCCATTATGGCTCTTCTCAAGTTTTTGAATTTAAAACAGAAACTTTTACTCAAGAAGATCAATATTTTAACCTAGAAGCGGCAGTTCAAGATTCAACTACCGTTTCTAGGTTTAAAGGAGTTTGGCAAGGATTCATTCCCTTTTTAGATCGTCTCTTGCGAGACAAAAAAAATAGTGGGTCTTTAAACGAGCTCCCCTTTGTGGAATGGAGGGAGTGCCCTTCTTGCCGGGGAGCGAAACTTAAACCAGAAAGTCTTTCCTGTTTGATTAATGGCCAAAATATTGATTCACTCTGCAAACAAACCGTCTCTCAATTCATTGAAACCTTGCAAAATTGGCATTTTTCCGATCGCGAGGCTTTAATTGCCAAGGAAATTTTGCCAAACCTTCAAATGCGTCTCCTTTTTTTACAACAAGTAGGCTTAGGCTATCTAGAGCTCAATCGTCAAGGGAGAACTTTAAGTGATGGAGAAGCTCAACGCATTAGATTAGCCTCTCAAATTGGGGCAAAACTCTCCGGTCTCATTTATATTTTAGATGAACCCTCTTTGGGTTTACACAGACAAGATATTCATTACCTCCAACAAGTAATTCAAGAACTTAAGGAGCTGGGCAACACCATTATTTTAGTGGAACATGAACGTGGCTTGATCAGTCAAGCAGATCACATCGTCGAACTTGGACCGGGAGCCGGAAAACAGGGAGGGGGGATCACTTTTCAAGGCTCTTTTTCTGAGATGTTAAAAGATGAGAAAAGCTTAACTGGTCAATGGATCAGCGGTTTTAAGAAATTCCCCAAACCTCCACGACGAAAAGTCAAACATAATGAACTACAAATTAAAAATGTCTCTTTGCATAATATCCATAATCTTAGCTTGAAGATTCCACTCGGTTGTTTAGTCGGTTTTTGTGGGGTATCAGGTTCTGGAAAATCGACCCTTGTCCTCGATGTCATCGGAAACACATTGCGTCAATTTTTAGCACATGGATCTATTCCCCTCTGCATAGAGGGCTACGCCTCTATTAAACGACTTGTGATGGGACAAAAACTAGCTGAACGTTTTTCCGCACGCTCCATCCCTGCCACTTATGTTAACATCATGACACCTCTTCGACAATTATTTGCCGATACACGGCTATCTAAAGCACGCGGTTATACTGCATCGAGATATACTCTAAACAAACGAGGAGGTCGTTGCGAAGCTTGTGAGGGATTGGGGGAAATCCGGGTCAACATGCAACTCATGTCCGACTTTTTTATTCCTTGCGATGTCTGTCAAGGGGAACGTTATAATTATGAAACTCTGCAAGTGACGTGGGAGAACCGAAACATCGCACAAATTCTAGCCCTTTCTATCGACGAAGCGGTTAAATTTTTCCGATACATTCCAACCCTTTTTTCCACTCTTGAATTAATGCAAGAGTTGGGACTTGGTTACCTCACTCTAGGTCAGCCCTTTCACACTCTTTCTGGAGGAGAAATTCAACGGTTAAAATTGGTCGGTGACTTAATTGCTAAAACGGAAGAACCTACATTATATATTCTAGATGAACCCTCTGCCGGTCTTCATTTTGAAGACATCCAAAAACTGATGGTTATTTTGCATCGACTAGTGGATGAGGGACACTCCATTTTTGTCATTGAACATCATTTAGAACTTCTTCAGCAGGCCGATTGGTTGATAGAATTGGGACCAGGTGGTGGACCTCAAGGGGGGGAAATCATTTTTGAAGGGACGTTTAAACAATTGGAAAAGGCTTCTACACCTACAGGGAGACTATTTAAAGATTTTTAGCACCAGAAGAAAGACCCTCTTTTGAAGATTTAGAACGTAGGTGAGAGGCTGTAACTGACCAGAGAGGGATAAGCAAAAAAATAGAAATGATACAACAAATTAAAAGAGCCCAATAAAACCCTTCCCATCCCAAACTCTGACTGATCGAACCCAATGGATATCCGGCAAAAGCCGCTCCAATATAGGCAAAAAAACCTACAAAACCAGTAGATGTAGCAGCCGCGTTTTTATGTGAAAGCTCAGCAGCAACTAACCCAATCATCATTTGAGGTCCAAAAATCGAAAATCCAATGCAAAACATAACAATTGAATCTAACAACGTATAACCCACGGGAATCAACCAAAAAATCCCAATAAAAAGAAACATCCCAATCGCAAAAAAAACATTGACCGGACCTCTTTTTGCATTAAAAATGCGATCAGATGACCATCCTGCTGCTAAACTGCCAAAAAAGCCCCCCACTTCGAATAAAGAGACACATCCGTTGGCTCCAATACTGCTATAACCTTTCGACTCAACAAGAAATAAAGCGGTCCAATCGTTTATTCCCGTTCTAACAGCGTAGACAAAAAAATAGGCAACAGCAAGCAGCCATATATAGGGATTTTTTAAAACAAAATTCACTAAAATTTGTTTAGCAGAAAAGTCGTCTCCAGCATTTTCAGCTTCAATTTTGTCAATATAATCATTCCGGTATTTTTCAATTGGAGGAAGACCTAAAGATTGTGGTGTATCACGCAAGCGATTGATGAGAAAAAAACCGACTAAAATACAAAGAGTCCCTGGGATATACATGGCATAACGCCAACCAAAATATTGCAAAGCAACTCCTGCTACCCAAGGGATAAGGAATCCCCCCACGTTGTGCGAAACATTCCAAGTTGACCACCACGACCCTCTCTCAGAATGAGAATACCATTGTGTCAGAAAACGGGCACACGGAGGCCAACCAAATCCTTGAAACCAACCGTTTAAACCCCAGAAAAGGGCAAAGAAAAAAATGGAGGAGGATAGTCCAAAACAGATATTACAAATACCCGTCAATATTAATCCAAAGGCCATCATATAGCGAGGATTGATCCGATCTCCAATCACACCGCTTGCAAATTTGCTAATTCCATAAGTGAGAGAAAGAATACTTCCTAAAATCCCCAATTGACTCTTATCAAACCCCAAATCTTGAATAAGACCAGGCATCGCAAAGGTAAAGCTTTTTCGTGTGAAATAATAAAAAGCATAGCCAATAAACATGGAGTAAAGAATCCGAACACGCCAATATTTATAGTCACTTTTAACTCGTTCTTTATCCTTAATTTCAGGAAGATAGGGAGCAGGCTGCAGCAATGCAAACAGTTTATTCACCTTC
>Ga0207067_10317_pt1 | contig 13194 bp, 15 predicted proteins | sample Alteio_BWMinCont_25_FD_153484 | JGI IMG/M metagenome (GOLD analysis project Ga0207067, IMG submission 153484) | Enriched cells from forest soil in Barre Woods Harvard Forest LTER site, Petersham, Massachusetts, United States -... | ecosystem: Environmental > Terrestrial > Soil > Temperate forest >...
AAAAGCAACCACACATCATTCAGAACTTCGTGCAAGGGTGCCACCCTCGGTATGCGCCTAAAAAGTGGGAACTATTAAACGCTCCCCGTAATATGATGCTTCTGTCACAGAATATGCTCAGAACACCTTCCACTTACATCCAAATAAAGAAGCTACGAAATTTATCAAATTATTGCCTGCTTATGCAAAGATTCTTGATCTTGGATGTGGTCCTGGTAGAGATGTGAAATTGTTTTCAAGTTATGGTTTCGATGTCACCGGTGTAGATTTTTCTTCTAAAATGATTGACGCTGCAAAATTACAAGCTCCTCATTCTAATTTTTTCGTCATGGATATTGAAAATCTTACACTTCCATCTGAATTTTTTGATGGTGTGTGGGCAAGTTGTGTTTTGTTGCATATTCCTAAGAAGAATATCAGTGCTGTATTGGATAAACTCCACCTTATTCTTAAACCGAAAGGTTTGTTTTACCTCTCAGTAAAGCAAAGTCACATCCATGAATCCTTTGAGGAAGATCTTAGATATGGCGGGTTAGAAAAATATTGGTCTTTCTATCAAAAAGATGAATTGATCCATTTATTGCGTCGAGCAGGTTTTGAAATAGTGGAAGAGACTATCACTCAAATAACGACTGATTATCAAACTCATCCAATCATTAGAATTTTTGCGCAAAAACTATAAGGCAGATAACAAATAAAAATAGGAGTACTTTCTGACACTCATGATCAAGGTGAACTCATTCGAAAAACCGTTCAATACTTTAATGTAGAACAAGTCGCTTGGGTCTTTCATTGTGGAGATTGGGTATCCCCTTTTATCTTATATTTTTTCCAAGGGTTGCAGGCGCCTATGCGTGGGGTGTTTGGAAACAACGACGGAGATAAGTTTCGTCATCTTGCTTTTAAGAACAAATGGGGAATAAATTTGGAATATGAGGAAAGATTTCTTGAAGTTGAAATCGACAACCGACGTATAGCCGTGTTCCATGGCGATTACTCTGGCCTTGTAGAATCTCTTGTAACCTGCGGAAAGTATGATGCGGTATTTCATGGGCATACACACCAAAGAGTCAACCAACATCACGGCAAGACTCTTTCTTTAAATCCAGGTTCGCTCATGCGGGAAACTTCAAAAGATGTTCGAGGAGCAAGTATTGCCATCTACGACACCGAAACACATACTGGAAGACACATTTTACTTTAAATTATATTGGAGAGTGTGATGAAACTTTGGGTTCTATTATCATACGCATGTATGACTCTTCTCTCGGCTCCTGGATATACGGAAAGTATGTATTCGGATGAAGTTTGGGATGCATTAAATTATCGTAGGAAATTAGATCGAGGTGATTGGTTGCCTTTCAAGCTGGCAATTCCTGAACATTATGTTGTACTTCCCGCTACGCATGATAAGGACATAGGATTAGACCCCGGATTTTTCTGTGAAGAGCGTTCCACTATAAAGGATTTGTGGCAACAACTTAAAAAAGAACCAGCAGCTGAACTACATCCGAATTCAGCCTGTTTTTATGTTACTTGGAGTTGGGAAGTCGCACAAAGGGGGCCAGATAGCTTTTCCGTTTCAGACCAAGAACTCCGCTCGGCATTAGAGAAGAAAGGAGCAAGCTCTATACGGATTTGTAATCTTCATTGGAATGAATATCCAGTTAAATCGATTGAGGTTGAGTTTCCGCCGCACACTCATACCTTTACTGCATGGATAGGGTTGAATACAGATGGAGAGGCAATAAAAATTCAATATTCGTGTCCAGAAAACTCATCGTTGTTTGACGAAGAATGTGCTATCTGGAATCATTTTCTTGATAAGAGCATAGGATTATCTCGAGAAGAATATTTTAACCGCGTAATGAGTGGAATTAACCTTAGCAAAGAGTTATAAGAAATCTGGAATTCATGAACACAAGATTAAAAACAGACGGAATTAGTCACATTACATTAATTTGCAAAAACCTGGAAAAATCTGCCCAACTTTTTAGCAGTCTGTTTGACGCTGTTGAGGTGTACTCTAGCGAAACAAAACATTTTTCAATTTCTAAAGAGAAATTTCTTCTGATTGGAAATCTTTGGATTGCTTTGATGGAAGGAGAGCCCTTAGAACGTTCATACAACCACATCGCTTTTCACATAAAAGAAGAAGACCTTTCGTTTTTCGAAGCCAACATCAAAGCTCTAAAACTTGATATTACCCCAAGCAGACCTCGCCATCCACAGGAAGGACAATCCATTTACTTTTATGACTATGATAACCACTTATTCGAACTCCATACTGGTGATCTGGCAACTCGGTTAAATTAATACGGAAATACACTCATGAAGGAATCGAATGAATCTTGAAAAGCCATCTGAAACAATTTGTTCATTATGTGGCGGCACAACATGTGCTAATTGCTGTGAAGATCATTCCTGTGCGGTAGATGAGGAAGATACATACATGTTAATGCCTCTTGCCAATTCTCCGCGTGCAGGGGTTTGCGGCTATGAAGGGCCATGAACAATGTACCTTTTCTTCTTTTACACATATGACTGCCTCTATTCTAACTTTTAGATAGCTCTTAACTGGTCCAATCCTTTATCGATTAGGGTATCCAAAGTCTTACTAATTGATTTGTGCATCCTTTGTGCTGTTTTAGCTATAAGGTAGTGACGTTCGCTATCAGTGCGATATAAGATTTTGCCCTTAAATTGATCTCGATCGACAGGTTCAGGCACGGGTTCGCCTTTTTCTTGATAGATCTCTACGGCACATGCAATAAGACCTTTTATTTCGCTCATGCCTTCATCTAGGCTTTCTGAATCTGTGCAGATGCCTGGTAGCTCATTGACCCTAATAATGTAATAACTTGATCCTTCATGGATTTCTGTCTCAATATTGTAGGTCCAAGGAAGATTCAAGTAGTAGCTTAAATCCTTATTATCCCTTGTTTTTTTCATCTTGCTCATAAGTTTTTACAACCTCCTCTAACATTCGAATTTGATAAGGCAGAAGCTGAGATCGCTTTTTTAGGGATAAGTTTTTCTCGTACCCCTCTTTCCAAAAAATGAAGTGAGAGCTCCCCGGCGACCTTACCTTAAAACCTAGTTTGAGTAAGAAGCTTTCCGCCTCTTCGTAGGGGATACTCTGGCCGTTCTTGATTTTCAGTTTGATCTTTTCGAATTTACTCATACTTTAATGATATCGAAAGCGATATCGAACTGTCAAGTAGTATTTATTATCATTGAGTGCAGATTTCGTTTTTGATACTCTACTCCCTTAAAAGGAATGATTTTTATATTATTTTGGAGGTCACCCTATGAATTGCTTGCTGCCCCGATTAACCTACTTACTATCGAAAAAGAACGCCATAACATGCGCATTTTTAGCCTTTGTGTTTTTATCATGTATCAGTCTTCATGCTGAATTATTCTTTACTCCAGAAATGATCTCTTCGCATCTTAAGGAATACTCAGAGGAGGAAGTTAGGTTATTGAATAAGGATCTAGATGTCGTAAGAAGCGTCTGTTTGGATGATACCCATAACACTGAAACCCGCTTTTATCTAGCTACTGCAGGTGGACCTGGAGCTCGTAAAACCACAATTTTAGAAAAGTTTATATCTCTGCATCCTGAATATCAAAGTGGTGTCTATTTAGATCCTGATCCGCGAACTTTGAAATTTATGGCCCATACCTATTATGCTCTTTCCTTGAACCCACTTGTCGTAGCATCAACAAACAGTTATGATCAAGTGATTCAGAATGCCTATAAAAAGTGGCGAGCTGGTTCAAACTATATCGTCCTATCTCTTCTTGAGGAGGCTTTTGCAAAAGGTCGCAGTATTACATATGGGACAACCTCTACAGGAGGTCATATCCCGAACTTTTTTGCTAAGCTCAAAGAAAATGATTATGAAATTATATTACTACTTTGCTCCTGTCCTGACGATGTACGTTATGAGGCCGTAGACTATCGCAATAGCGTAGTTCGCTTCTATCAATCATCACCAGAAGATGCAGTTGCTAAGGGGGTGCTTTTCCCTCAAAGAATGGACTCCTATTTCGCTTATGCTGATCGAATCTACTTTTACTGGAGCGATAGTCTCTTTGCACCTGAAAGACTTGCAGGCGTTTGGGAGAAGGGTGAGTTAATACTTCATGATAGTGACGCTATGCAACGATTTATAGGTAAGTATGAAGCAGATAGAACAACTCTTGAACAGACCGGAGTAAGCATTCCTTCTTTCAAGACTTTCCTTACACAAAAACATTAACCGTTCTTAATTCTCTAGCGATCTAATGGCTTGAGCATAACAGCTTCGTCATTAGAAGCTAGAGAGTTTCGTCATGGCACACTGGCGGCACAGTTCTATCCTATAAACATTCGCAAATCTCAGCACTTAGCGATTGAATTTTAGACCATGATCCTGTTATCTTATTACTGTGAGTAGTGAATAACTGCTGTGATGTGAGGGAAAGCAGCGAACTCATAACCCGCTGGTCGTAGGTTCAAATCCTACTTGCCCCACTTTTTCACGCATGCTTGTGAGCAATAATAAGCTTGATCGGAAACCAACAATCAAGTTTAATCTTATCACTGCGGTGCAATATCGGTGCAATAAAGAATAACTTTAACAAGCACTATCCAGGATCCTGATGGTTATGAGGGCGATCCACGAGATATCGAAATAGGAAAAAATCTTATAATGGATCCAAGGGATCGACCAAAAATCTCCATCTACATTGCAACAAGTATTGATAGCTACATCGCTCGTAAAGATGGAGGTCTTGATTGGCTCGATTGTGTTGGTGGATTCAATGAAGATTACGGGTTTCAAAATCTACTCAGTAGCATCGATGCTTTGATTATTGGTCGCAAAACCTATGAAGTCGCCATAACAGTATCCGATCCTTATCCAGGAAAAAGAGTTGTTGTCTTGAGTAATAGTTTAAATTCCGTCAGAAAAGACATGGAACTTTATCGTGGAGACCTGGCTGAGTTGCTTACCAAGCTGCATAATGACGGGATCAAACACATTTGGATCGATGGCGGAACGACCATTTCTCAATTTCTTTCATGTCAAATGGTAGATATGATGACCTTATCCATTATTCCTGTGATTCTTGGCTCTGGAATCCCCCTCTTCCATGTGATAGACAAAGAGATTCCTTGTCGTGTGATATCTTCAAAGTCCTACCCAAGCGGATTAGTACAGCTTAGATATGAAATTGTTCATCAATCAGCCGTCTCACAAAAAGTGGAAAAATGATCTATTTATTTATAGTTATCCAATGCATTCTGTTCTTTTTCATGGCTTTGCATGATTGGATCGACATTCCGCCATTCACTAATCTTACTGCACTAAAAAAAGCCCATTCATTGAAATTCCGATTGCTCGGATCTTTCATCAATGCAACTCTTGTGCTCGGCCCTCTCATTGCTATGATCGCAAAATCCAGTTGGATTTTGCGAAATAGGTTGAGGATACTATCTGAATGTACAAATTAATGATAGGTACTACTTCCACTATATTGTAAACTTGATTTATGCTGCCTTTTTCATCATCTTAGCCACACCCAAGAATACTTTGTGAAAATCTGAATCGTTAATGATTTTTTTCAATCCTTTGGGCAACTTTTCTTGACTTGCTATTTTTGCCATTTCCTCCTGAACACTCCTTATATCAAGCTGCGCGAATCGAGCAGCTAAGGTCGGTTGTTCGTTAAGAATGATATTCATGAACTCTGGGCAGTCGAGATTTTTCATCATCGGTGTTTCGGCGACCATCGCACGGGCAGTACGCCCTAGCGTTCCCATCCCAGTCCTTTTGTATTCACAACGCTGGAACTCCCTAAATAATCGCTCCATTAGATTTGTCGTCCTTTGAGGGTACACGTTCATGATTTCACCATTTGATAAACGCGCTTCGACTGGTTTAGCAAAGAGCATTTTCCAATATTTTGAGAATTGATTCCGCAGTTTCTTGTAGGCCTTATCTGGATTGCTTTTTATTGCGTCTGAATCAATAAAATCTTTTAGCAATTCCTCCATTAAGGTCATGTCGCATTCTTCCCCATCATCATTTAATCCTTTTCCCTTATATATTGGTGCTATTTTCATGATGGAACGTAGACAATCAAAATCGTTAATTTTCTTCTCGATCGCCTTCATGTATTGTTTGAGATCAGAATCTTCTACAACGCTTGCAAGAAAGAACTTCAGCTCAGAGAGCTCCTTATCGAAAGAGTGTTCTTTAAGACTCTCAAAAGTCTTTCTCATTCTCTGTAAATAGACAAACTCTGACCGATCAAAAGGGGCTCCATAACCGTTCATCTCCTGTTCGTAAGCAAGAATCCATTGGATTTTGCAGTAGGTTTTGACCACCTCTGGGAATTGCTGAAAAGAGGATCTATATTCTGCTTCATCATATTCCAGGTAATGGGATAGTGAGGGATCAGCATCTATTTTCTCTTTGCAATTTCTAAGCAATCCCTTAAGCCTTTGATTCACATCATATTGCTTAAGAATATGTTGCAGCCTGATTGTCTCATATTCTAGAAACCCCTTTCCTATCGCGCGAAGAAAATGAAAATGACAAATGAGAAGTAAAACATCTGGAAATATCTCCTTAAAGGCGGCTAAATTTGAGGCGAGCATGTCGCAAATTCCCGCCAAAGGATTGCCATATTTTTCTTTAAGCTCTCTAAAAAAGGCAGCCACACTCTCTGTTGACTCAGTGGGTAATTTTGTGCTTCCCAGAACTATGTGCACCTTTTCCGAGATCTCTTCGGCCACAGCACACATGATGTGCGCAGCGCCATCACCGGGATGCATGGCATCAAAATACAGAAAATATCCACCAGTCTTGTGTAAAAAATTTTTAAGTTCTGGAAGCTTATTCTTCTGAGCCTCTACCATATAATGCACAAACTTTTTTGCTAGACAGGAGATTTCACTCTCGGAGATCTTAAGGTTATATTTTTTCTTTAGATCTGTTTGGATTTGCAGAGCGGTATGTGACTTACGCCATACAGCATATCCGATGTACTCTATGACATCGTATCCAAAATTAGAGCCAGGAGACAGAAAATGATCCAGTCCGGTATAGCGATAAGTTTTTTTGCAACCCTTTACAGGGCAAACCTTAACGGTTTCGTGCAGATAAAATGGTCCGATGTGCAGTGTCCGCGCCTCCCGTGCTTTCGTTTTTTGCACCTTTAATGTGGGGTGTGATTCACAGGTGCACACCGATTCTTCAGGTTCAATGTGAATGGTTGGAATTTTCGGAAAAATTGTTCCTGGATTGATTTGCCTCTCAGTCTGTTCGCGATACAGCTTTAGAAATTGAATTGCAATCAGTCCAGAGTTTTTTTTTGCAGATTATTTTCATCAAAGACCTGTACCACCTGATCACGGGTGATCAATGAGCCTCTTTTCGAAAGACGCTTCACAATATCATCAATTGTCGGCTGCCCAGGGAATGATCGAATCGTTTCGACTAGAATTTCGCCTACGATCCAATTTGGCAGTCGTTTTCTTTCTCCCACCTCAGTGCGTTTTTTGATTTGTCGAGCACTAACTGTCGGATCAGCACTAACATATATATGACGATTTGCAGGCTTTGTGCGCGCTATTTTATTGGTGCTCAATAATGTACGCAGGGCATCCTGAACACGCGTCCTGCAATGATTTTCTAGCTCCGAATTAGTTTTTCCAGATTCAGACATTGTGATGACGTGATTCAGTGTATTAACTAGAGTCCCGCGTTCTGAAAAGCCGATGTCTCCAAAATACCAGAAACCATTGGAATCAAATTGAACAATCTTCGGAAGGGTGTAGAATTTTCCGTTGTGGGTATAGCTGGTTAAGTGATTCAACTGTCTCAAGTAACGAAAGACTGTTACCCGAGTTGTTGTGTTGAGCACTTTGCAAAGCTGCTGCATATCAAGCACTTTTTTTTTCTCAAACACAGCTATTAATTTATCTAAGGCATCTTTTCTTGGCATTTCACGCTCTTTTATGTAACAGTACTAACACATTAATTAATTACGCATACGTACTGTTTCATTTATGCGCAAAAAAAGCAACCTTTTTCCTGATTTTTTCACAGAAAATCATTAGTTTATTTTGTAACTTATTTAATATGGGAAGTTTATGTATTCAAAAAAATTTAGAGAATGAAACAGTACATACTTCAGAAAAGTTGTTATGCGACTAAATTTTAGAGGGTTGAGAAAATATCCAACTGAATTTTGCGATCATAGAATTTTTCTCCATTATTAATTGCATTGAGTTGTTCCATAGTAAGGTGATTAAATAAAGATTTAAATAAATCTATATCATTATTTTTGATAGATTTAGAGAATAATTCTTCCAAATTGGGTGAACTATCAGGAATTCCTTTTAGAAACCCTATGAATCCCGAATGATCTTTTATAGATTCACTAGATTTATCTAAAATATGCATTTTCCAAAATGCTTCGGCAACCAGTTGCCGCTTTTCTGGTAACTCAGAAAGATCCTTAGCCATCCAAGCTCCAATTTTAGACGGCGATGGTGAGCTTGTCTTAAGTATCGGTTTACTAGACAAAGAAGTCCTCTGATCAGCGCTGCTGATCGGTGTTTTCAAGTATTTGACGCTTCTTCCATCAAAAGTTTCCTGCCAACGATCACGCACTTGATCGGATGCAAGAGCAAACCCGCCTGTTCCTATAGTCAAAATAAATAATCCACAACCCTTAAAAAATCTGTGTGTTCTATCAAGATCAACATCTTTATGCTTGAATACAGATGTCTGATATCTCATGCCACCAATGAAACTTTGTGTAGTAGGTCTTTCTGCTATTTTTGCATAATTTTGTTGGGAGGATTCTGTAGTTATTTCAGGAGCTCTGAAATCTGAACTTGTCATAACAACACCTTTCAATTGGACATTCAGCTGCCAGAAGTTTTACCATATAAAAATGTCAATGTAGCCACTAGAAAAAAACTTTTAAGTGATATAAAAGTTTCTTAAAGTTAACGGTTTAAGATCGAAAATGATCTTCCACTTTAGTGGAAGATCCGTTTTAATCTTCCATTTGTCCCGATTTTCAGTGAGCTCAACATTTCTATCTCTGAGCTTCTTATTCATTGCTGTTTTATCGCGACAAACGTCTTTCAGATGATTTTTTGCATTGCGCACACGATTCATCTCTTGTCGCAGATCCCCTGGACGCTCTCCTCTTTCTCGTTTTTCCCTCGGCATGACTCCTCCAATCAGAGGAAGCTTTTTAACGATACTTCATTGAAAAATCAAGATTTTTATGTTTGCAAAAAGAATTCGCGTCTTCAGATTACGCAAAAAAACGGAGGAGGATTTTAGAAGATATTTACGTTTTTAGCGGAAGTTTGTCTCACCCCAGACTACGTCCATGCGTGAAGAGGGCAATAGAAGACGAGGGACTCTTGCAATGCATTGTTGAGATGTATTCAAATTGATTGAGTTTAATCTAAAAACTGTCCAATTACACCACGCCCATATAGTATTATTTAATTAAATTTAACCATAAAATTAAATAAATTTAATTTATATTTAAAATATTAGTTGATTTTTATATTTAAATATTGCAATAATTTACTTAGATAAGGCAAGGATCTTGCCTGGTATGGCTAGACAAAATCCAACGGGATTTTGCGGTCATAGGATTCAACACGGATTATGGTTGATTTTGTTTCCTGTATCGGAGAGTTGGTAAAAAAGTATCGGGTTACCTTTTAGAACTGTTTTAATTATAATCTTTAAAAAAATAAATATTTTCCGCTGATAATAATTATGTAAGCTTTATTTTTTTTGACTAATTATTGATTTTATTAACCAACAGAATCGGGGTTAAGTTAAAATATGGAGAATTGATATGGATTCGGGATATTTCTCTTCTTCCTCATCTCATTTTGATCATAAACAAAACGAGAATGATTTTCATGTAATAAAGAAGGATGAAAGTTGTCTAATATTAAAGAAAGACAAAAATGAAGAGAATAAAATAATCGGATACCTTGCAGCAAATCATCTTGTCAATGCCGAGAAGCCCGATTTAATGGAAAATATCGACAAGCCTCATGCAGCGAAAAAAATACAACAAACTTTTCGTCGACTAAGGGCTCGCAGCGAGCTCATTCATAAATATATTGAGAAGTATTTCGATGTTGTTTCAAATGTTTCATCATTAAATCTGGCTAAAGTTGTTTATCTAGGAGAATATCATTCAGACGATCGCCACGCATTGCGCAACGCTTGGGTGATCGACCATCTATTCAAGCAGGGGGATCGGGTGTTGGTTGAGGATCAAAATAGGCCTGAACCGTGGATAAAAGATAAAGATGATGTCATCAGTCAAGTCCGTTTTGTGAATAAAGCTGTCGAGCAATGGGGATGGGATAATAAATTGCCGGAAAATAACATCGCGGCGAAAAATATCTTTATTTTAGGCAAATGTCTAGATTTAGTAGAAGAATTTTTAGATCCAAATACATCTGAAGCAAAAAAAAAAGAAACGCTTGAAAGAGTCTTAAAAGGGATCAACCTCCTTTCCATTAAAGATCAACTGACATTTTATCTGAATGATTCTGACTTATTGGAAAGAGCTTATCTGGAGTGTCCACAAGAATTGATTGCAGCTTTAATGATTGTCAGCACGCAAATTGCATCGTCTTATCAGCAGGAGATGTTGTTAAAGACATTCTCTCAACGGCAATCGACTTTGGCTTCGAAAGTTAGTCAAGAAATTAATCAAGATAACAGACAATACCGAAAAATTTTCCTCATTGCAGGAGCTGCTCACCTGATTCAAAATAAGGAAATTGAGAAAAATCTTAGCCAATCATTAGATCACCCACACGCTATTCTGAATTATAAAGAGACACCCCTTTCATCAGAAGAGGAGAAAAAAATCGAAAGAAAATATGCACAAAAAATTACCGATTCCGAAGAACAGTTGTCAGCAAATCAATTGGAATCCAATCGTTTATCAAAGTTTGTTGACGACCATATCGATGATGCCAAGAAATTCTTGAATTGGGCATTAAATACAAACCAATTCAACGGAAAAGCACAGTTCATCTATCCCGATGGAAGAAAATTCGATGGAGAATTTGAAAATGGCGTTTTCAAAAAAGGGAAAATGATTTTTTCAAATGGAACAGTATGCGATGGAGAGTTTGATAGAGATTTTCAATTCAGAAAAGGGGTTATACATGATGCATCAAATGGAAATGTGCTGGAGGGAGAATTTGATCATTTGGTTCTCAAGAATGGGAAGTCCATTTATGCGAATGGAATGATTAAAGAAGGGAAATTCGATGAGAATGGCTATTTGACACAGGGTATCGTTTCCTTATTGAATGGAACAAAAGCAGAAGGTGAATTCAATCAGGACGTGTTTGTAAGAGGTAAATCGACCTATCCAAGTGGAAAGATATTTGAAGGTGAATTTCACAATGGAGTGCCCTTAAGAGGCCGGTGGATCGAGTTAGATGGAAAAATTATGGAAGGAGAGTTTGCAAAAGGAACCCAACTTATTAGAGGGAAGGTCATCTTTCCGGATAAGAGCATTCTCGAAGGTGAATTTGAAGATGGAAATTTAACAAGAGGAAAATATGTCTCTACTGCAGATACGATTTATGAAGGAGAATTTGATGGTGATCTATTCAAGAAGGGGACTATCACATATGCAGATGGAACAATCAAAGTCATTGAATAACTTCTTACCTGAATTCTAGTTTTATTCTCAGCCATACAACATCTCCTACCCTTCCAGCTTTCCACTTATATCTTCGACTTTTTTGAGAATAATCGCTTTTGCCTGACGCCCTGGTTCGCTGTCTATTCCGCTTATATTGGGGTCAGGTTTGGTATCTGGGTATTTTCGTTGCAAAGTATTCCGTTTGCCTATACGCAAAAAATTCCCTTATACGTTCTTTGTTAGCTTTTTTTGTGAGAGAAATCGAACATATTTCATTCGCAAGTCTGGCACACATTCTTGAGCGAGATATAAGTATTTTAACACAATTGACAAGCCGTTTTGAGTTCAAGATTCACAACAATCCCGCTGCTGCCAAGAGTGTGGAGGATACGCGCCGTTGGTTACAGGATGCTAAACAAGAAGGTTAAAGAATTGAATATACAAATACCCAAATACCAAGCCTGACGCCGATTTTTATTCACCAAGATGTCGATTTTTCCCCAACGTTTTATCACAACATCGACCATCATTTTTACATCATTGGGATTTGCAACATCACATTGAAAAACACAAACATCAACGCCTAATTCTTTAGCTTTTTCGGCTACTTTTTCTGCTTCATCTGTGCTTCTATTTACTACAATTGCAACATTTGCTCCTTCTCGAGCTAAAGCAAAAACACAGGCTTCTCCAATTCCTCTGGAACCTCCAGTGACAATGGCATTTAAACCATCGAGTTCTCCCGCAGCGCAAAAGGCAGTAGATAACAACAGTAGTGACAAAACAGCGGCACTAAGTTTTTTAAAAAAAGTCATGTGTCAATCTCATTTCATTCCGTTAATCTAGTTTTTTACCTGATATTTTTTTGTAAATATTTTGATGCGTGGATGCGTTTGATAGTTTGAAACTGCACCCACTATAAACATCTCATGAATATTAAAACCTGCGCTTGCGAGAAAATCTCTTAATTCATCCTCTTGGAAGAACAGAAAAACGCAACTTAGTACCGAAAAATCATAGCATCAAATGAAGGGTAGTTTCCATAGAAAAATTTACAGATGGGTCTTACCGCTGTATATAACTTGGAGGTGTGTATTTCTGAAGCAGCACTGATAAAACTATCATTTATAATGAGATCAAATTATTCACTTTAAATAGTGAAGCAGCTGTTTTCCTATTTCATCAAGAGATTCAGCTTGAATTCAGCATCATAGAAGAGCTTGATAGTCCGACTTGTTTAAATTGGAAGGCTGGTTCACGGAATATCAAGCTCCAACATCTCTATCCAATTTTATTTATGTGATAATGGAATTTGCAAATCCTTCTCGATATATATTTCAACGAAACCTGGAAATACTGTTGGATCTTTGAGATTGTTGAAATGTTCTATGAGTTTTTGATTTTTTCCTTCAGTGAGGTGAACAATGCGCCACACATTGATAGGACTGTTTTCCTCACCTTCAACCGCATGTTGAA
>Ga0207067_10319_pt1 | contig 13165 bp, 12 predicted proteins | sample Alteio_BWMinCont_25_FD_153484 | JGI IMG/M metagenome (GOLD analysis project Ga0207067, IMG submission 153484) | Enriched cells from forest soil in Barre Woods Harvard Forest LTER site, Petersham, Massachusetts, United States -... | ecosystem: Environmental > Terrestrial > Soil > Temperate forest >...
GGCAAAGCTGATGCCGGCGGAGGCGTCAACGGGAGCGATATAGAGTTGTGTGCCTCCCACTACCCGTGCTGTAAGCCCGGGGGTGTCGCTGATGGCCGTGGCAAGGTTGTTGAGGTCGTTGAATTGTCCCAGCTGCACATTGGGAGCTGTTGAGGTATAGGTGAAGGTCGAGGTGGTGCCCCCGCTCGTTATGGTAAAGCTGAGCGCTGCCGAGGTGAAATCGGAAGGCGTGGTGATGAATGGATCCGTAGCGCTGCCGGCATCCAGTATTTTTCCGGAAAATAACCGTGACGTAACGGTTGCTGAGCCAGTGGTATCGCCATCCTGATCGAGCATGGAAGTGCCAGATGCCCCGGTACTGGTTCCACTGGCGCCTGATGTAGTACCCTGTGTGAAGGTAAGTGTGCCGGTACCGAGACCGCCGGAAGTCACATTTTTGACCACAAAACTGCCGGTCATCTCGACGCCGGTCAGCGATCCTCCTGACATGTCCGGAATGCCGGAGAAGTATACGGTATCGCCGTTTTTCAGACCGGCGGGAACCACGACGTTAGTGACGACTACGTCCTTACTGCCGCTGGTGTTGGTAAACACCGCGTTGTTCAGCGACATCACTGATGGTGCGGTAATGTTTGAAGGGATAGCAACGGTAACGCTATCCGCGCTCGGTACTGCCGTAACATAATATTCCCCGTCGAGGGTGGTGACGCCGTTGACGTTAAGTCCGGCTGCATTCGTACCGGTCAGATTGACTACGCTGCCCACTCCTATGCCGGCAGCTGCTGCAGTTTCACCTAAATTTATGGTAAATTTGGTTAGTGAGCCACTGACTACGTCAGCTTGGCTGAAGCTAAAGGGTTGATCAGCAGCAAGGGCAGTACCGGCAGCGAGGGTGACCGGCGGCTGCACAGCAGCAGCGCTGTTGCCGTAATCGGCAGCGCCGCCAAGCGTAGTGGTGACGTTGCGGCTGAAAGCAAACCCGCCGTAGGTATAGGTAACGGCAGGGTTCGAACCGGTTTTAATAGTCATTTGATCGCCGATGGTCAGTTTATCGGTAGAGGTTGGAACGATGAGAGTATCGGCGGTAATATTGGAATTTGTCGTATCGTTTGAGTCCATGGTAACGACGCCGCCGGCGCCGACGAGCGGCGTCTGACCGGCATTGAGGTTGGCGCTTACGGAAACGGTAGTGGTCGCCGAAGCCTTGCCGGCGACGTTTTCCACGTTGACGGTCTGTAGGCTGCTTAAGTTGGCGCTGGAAGTAGTATCGGTGGTGTTGCCGGGAGCGCCGGGCAGGCGGCCATCACTATCGAGCGGCCAGCCTTGCAGAAAATAGCCGGCGGCGTTGACGAAGTTGCCCGAGGAATCCTGGGTGAAGGAACCGGCGCGTGTGTAGAGTACGTCGCCCGTACCGCTGGATTTTGTGTTGACGACGAACAGGCCGCCGCCCTGAATGGCGATGTCGGTCGCCGAGCCAGTGGATTGCAACAACCCTTGCTGGTCGACGAGCTGGCGGTTGTCGGCCGTGACACCGCCGGAAGCGAAGTTCGTGGTGCTGCCGGTGCCGCTTACCAGCGTTTCGAACTCGGCTTGCGTCGCCTTGTAGCCCGTCGTGTTGACGTTGGATATATTGTTGGCGATAATGCTGAGGTTCGTGCTCTGGGCGTCGAGCCCAGATACGCTTGCGAATAACGCTCCAAAAATGTCACTGCCCATAAAATTACTCCTTCTCTATAAAATTATATTACACAAATGTTTTCATTAACTGCTTGGGTTCGTGCCGGGGGTGTACACCGCCTGCACATTACTGAGCGGCACTGAAATCGTACCGCCCAGCGACAGGCTGGCCGTTCCGTTTTGGGTATCCACGGCCGTGACTACGCCGCTGGTCATCGTTGTCGCCGTGAGCGCCTTGCCGCTGGAATCGGCGGCGGTGACGGTAAAGTTATAAGTGCCATCCGGCGCAGTAGTTCCCGCTGTAGTGCTTCCCTGCCATACAACCTGATTGCGCCCGGCAACAGTGGTGCCGGGCCCCGAGAATACCGTCTGGCCGGCGGAGTTGGTGATGGTAACGGTAGCGGTGGATGCTCCGGCGGGCAGATCGTATACCAACGTTGCCTGACTATTGGTGAGTTCGGTCTGAGCCGGACTGCCGGCGTCGGTGGCGGCATCAACTTGCTTGCCGATATAGGAAACGGCATTGCTGGTTGCGGCCGACGAAAACATCGTGATCAGCTGTTGCAGTTCGTTGTTGGTGTTGATCTGCTGCTGCACCTGGCTCAACATGGCGATTTCCTGCGTGAGCTGATTGGTGTCAGTCGGATTGGTCGGATCCTGGTTCTGCAACTGCGTGGTCAGAAGCTGCAGGAAATTATCGGCGTTGATATTCAACGCCTGCTGCGATTGGCTGTTGGTCAGGAGGCCGTTGTTGCTGGTACTATTGACGGTGCTGGTGCTCATAATATTCTCCTTCTCTCAGATAGTAATATCCAGGCCTTCGGCCAGGTTGACGACATAGCTTCTGGATATGGCGTTGATGGTCGGGTCTTCTTCAGGTTGCGCCTGCTGGTAGGTGACGGCGGCCTGCTGGCTGCTGCCCTGCGTTTGGTTCTGCTGGCCGCCGCTTAAAGAAAAATTGAGGCTGCCGCTGTCGGTGGTGAGCCCGGCGTCGTTGAGTGCGCGCGTCAGCCCCTGCGTATCCTGTTTCAATAAATTGAGCGTGTTCTGGTTATCGGCGGTAACGGTGATGCCGGTCGTCTTACCATCGGCGCTGACATCGAACTTGACATCGACCTTGCCGAGTTCCGGCGGATTGAGCTGGATACTGATTTTGCTGCTGCCATCGCTTAACGCCGTTTTCACCTGGAATTGCACCTGATCCAGCACGTTGCTTTGCGACACCTGGTTCAATATGCGCGCGAAAGATGCGCCGCCGGTAGTATCCGTGGAAGAAGGCGAAGAAGGTCCAGCGGCAGCGATCGGCTGCGCGAGTTGATTCTGACTGGAATCCTGGTTGGTGCCGCCAGCAGAGTTGCCGCCACCCTGCGAAACGTTTGCCTGCACTACCGGCGGCGCAGACAACGGTAGGCCGTTGGCAAGCGATTTTATCGTAGTATCCTGCGCAACGGGTGCGACAGGAATACTGCCTGTTATTGGCGCGGTGTTTGCGGAAGTGCTGTTGTTATCTTGCGTCGTTTTAGGCGAGGGAGAAGTTTCTACCGTCGACGTTTGCACCGTCGGCGTCTGCGCGCCCGCTGTAGCTTGTGCGAAAATAGTTTCATTAGCGGCCTGCAGGTTTTGCAATTGGTTTTGCGCCTGTGTGATGGAGCTTTTGAGCAAGCTGCTCAAATCACCAAGCTGCGTTCCACCGAATAGTGCATTGTTCGTATTACTATTGTTTGCAGTGGGAACCTGACCGGCCAGCTGCGATAATTGTGCCATATCCGACAGCAGTGAGTTGGAAAGCGTTTGCATATTATTGTTCTGGCTATCCTGATTCTGTCCCTGTCCGTCCAACGATTGCTGCAATTGCTGCAGCAGCGATCGCATATCCTGGAGTAGGCCGATTTCCTGATCGGTCGTCGAGGGCGTTCCTGTTTGCCCGTTGGTGGTAGGATCGGTCGTGTTATTCCCTGCCGGTGTAATTTGTGGCGTTGTTGAAGTGTTGCTTGTCGTTTGTACCGGCTGTGCTGCGCCGCCGGACAAAGCCTGTATCATACTGAGCAGAATCTGGCTGATATTGCCGAGTTCATCCTGGATCTGTGAGCGCAATTGCTTGGCAGATGGAGCTGTATTCCCGCCGGTGGTCTGAGATGAAGTATCCGGTGCCGAAGATTGATTGGATGTGGACGAATTTGCATTCTGGTTGCTATTGTTTGATGGCGGCGTGGAATCCGTTTGTGCCGGCGGCGAATTGGATGCATTCTGCGTATCATTATTAGTAGAAGAAGAGGTGTTTTGCTGCGCTGGCGGTTGCGGCGGCGCAGGCGGGAGCGGAGTGGTGTTCTGAGCGTTTTGCTGGCCGGAGTTGTTGGCGGCAAAAATGGACGGAGGCGTATTGGCCGGCGGCGCAGGGTTATTGGCCGTGGATTGATTGTTATTAGAGTTATCGTTGTTCGACGCTCCGCCATTACCCCATGTATCGGTGCTGTTGTTGGATCCAATATCCAGGAGCGCCTGGAACCCGTCCGGCGCATTCTGCGCGGTGGCAGGCTGCCCCACGCTGCTTAAATCTGATAAGGCCGTAGCGGTTATTGATAACGCCAACATAATATTCCCAAAATAGAAATTACGTCGGAGTATGTAGCAAGGGATGTGCCAAGCGGCGGGTTCAGATAATAGGCTGATTATTCACGGATAAAATTTATCGCCGCTCACGCGCCGGTCATTTTTGGCGTAATTATGGCGTGTTACGGAATTGCACAGGAAAAAAATGCCGATAGCAAACCAACTTACGAAACCAGCGTCAGCCGTTCCTGCATCGCATTCAGTTTGCACAGCGCATTGATATACGCCAGCGCGGCGGCGACGAGCGTATCGATATTCGAACTGCTGCCGTTGATGATGCGGCCATCCGCCGTTTCGAGCCGCACGGTGACTTCGGCCTGCGCGTCGGTGCCTTGTGTTACGGCGCTCACCTGGAACAGTTTAAGTTTGGCGTCATGTGGCACCAGTGCGGCGATGGCCTTGAACGTCGCATCGATCGGGCCGTTGCCCTCGACGGTCACGCGGTGTACTTCGCCATTGACGCGTAAGCTGAGCATCGCCGTCTGCGGGCCGACTGTGCCGCAGGTGATGTGTAGCGATTCAAGTTGGATGGGACTTTCGCGGCGGCCTTCGGCATCGAGCAGAGTGATTAAATCTTCATCGTAGATATCTTTCTTTTTATCAGCGAGGTCTTTGAAGCGGTGGAATGCTTCTTCAAACGCGTTGTCGCCGATATCGAACCCAAGCTCGGTGAGTCGTTCGCGGAACGCGTGGCGGCCAGAATGTTTGCCCAGCACGAGGTTGGATTTTGTCAGTCCCACCGATTCCGGCGTCATGATTTCATAGGTGTTGGCGTGTTTCAGCACGCCGTCCTGGTGGATGCCTGATTCATGCGCGAATGCGTTGGCGCCGACGATGGCCTTATTGACCTGTACCAGCGCGCCGGTGATGTTCTGCACGAGCCTTGAGGCGCGCGTGATGTGCGTGGTGTTGATGTTGGTGGTGTAGGGGAACATATCGGCGCGCGTTTTGATGGCCATGACGACTTCTTCGAGCGCCGTGTTGCCTGCGCGCTCGCCGATGCCGTTGATGGTACATTCAATTTGCCGCGCGCCATTGCGGATGGCGGCCAACGAATTCGCTGTTGCCAATCCCAAATCATTCTGGCAATGCGTCGAGATGATGGCTTTGTCGATATTGGGCACGCTGTTTTTGAGATAGGCGATGAGCGCGCCGTAATCATCCGGCGTGGCGTATCCCACCGTGTCGGGAATATTGACCGTTGTCGCGCCGGCCTTAATGGCGGTTTCCACCGCTTTGCATAAATAATCTTTATCGCTGCGCGTTGAATCCATTGCCGACCATTCAACATTGTCGGTAAACTTGCGTGCGAGCGTTACCGTATCCTTGATAATATCAAGTACTTGCTCGCGGCTTAAGCGGAACTGGTATTTAAGGTGGATGTCGCTCGTTGAGATAAACGTATGGATGCGGAAATGCTTGGCCGGTTTCAGCGCTTCCGCCGCGCGTTCGATATCGCCGGATTTGGCGCGCGCCAGTGAGCAGACGACGGAATTTTTAATACGCCCGGCAATCTCGCGCACCGCCTCGAAATCGCCGGTGCTGGCTTGCGCGAACCCGGCTTCGATGACATCAACGCCCATGGCGTCGAGCGCTTCGGCGACAAGCAATTTTTCCTCGAGGTTCATGCTCATGCCCGGCGATTGCTCGCCGTCGCGCAAGGTGGTGTCGAAGATGATGATGTGTTCCTGGGTCATGTAAAATTAATGTTCAATTTGAGGGCCCAATAACGCAGTAATAGCGGATTCCGTTTTTTCCCGGCGATTTTTGCAATATGGGCGGCTTCATTATCACTGACCGTCGTCCTATCATTTTTAGGTACGTCTCGATAGCCCGCTTCCAACTTATCTTCAGCCTCGAATTTTTGCTCGGAAGCATCGATGCCTTCAACGCGCTGCAGCAGCAGCGGCATTATAAGAGAGCTTCGGAAAGGCTTGGGGTGCGCTTCAGAAAATTGAAGTCCCATCTTCTCCAGATTTGGGTAGTGATTAGCGATCGCTTCTTGCTTGATCTCACTCATCGTATAGGTCTTTCCCTCATGCTTAGCGACAGGACCCAAGTAATTTTCAATATAATCGCTAATCGCGGCGACATCCTCCTCACCAAGATTGCCAACTCCGCCGTTCACGTGGGCGACTTCATGATAAGAAGAAATAAGCCTTTCGGACGCGCTATTGATTTCCGAAGTTACGTTAAGGCCGGGAACCCGCGCCAGGATCAGGCTGTGCGCCAAATCACGCGCGGCGTGACCGCGCGCGCCCGTCTGGAAGGGCAGGTCGCCGCGATTAGGCAGAGCCTCATACACGCCTAACATGATATCATCGTAGGTTGGTTTGCCGGTATCATCGGAGATGATCACTTCTGATGTAGTAGACATAATATTTTCCTTTAATTTTTTGCTTTATCGACGAGTTTATTCTTCGCAATCCACGGCATCATGCCGCGGAGTTTGGCGCCGATGGCCTCGATGGGATGTTCGGCGGAGAGACGCCGGCTTGCCTTGAAGCTCGGCTTGCCGGCTTTGTTTTCCAGCATCCAGTCGCGGGCGAAGCGTCCCGATTGGATGTCGGCGAGCACGCGCTTCATTTCCTTTTTGGTTTCCTCGGTGACGATGCGCGGGCCGGTTTTATAATCGCCATATTCAGCGGTGTTGGAAATCGAGTAGCGCATGTTGGCGATGCCGCCTTCGTAAATTAAATCGACGATAAGCTTCACTTCATGCAAACATTCGAAATAGGCCATTTCCGGCGCGTAGCCGGCTTCGACCAGCGTCTCAAACCCGGCCTGAATCAAATGCGAGAGTCCGCCGCAGAGTACGGCCTGCTCGCCGAATAAATCGGTTTCGCATTCTTCCTTGAACGTAGTTTCGATAATGCCGGAACGTCCGCCGCCCAGCGCTGAAGCATATGCCAGCGCGAGGTCGAGCGCATTGCCGGAAGCGTTCTGGTGCACCGCAACGAGGCACGGAACGCCGCCGCCTTTCTGGTATTCCGAACGCACCGTGTGGCCAGGGCCTTTGGGCGCTACCATCCATACGTCCATGTCGGCGCGCGGCTCGATGAGTTGGAAATGCACATTGAAGCCGTGCGCGAACACGAGCGACGCGCCTTTTTTCAAATGCGGCGCGATGTCGGCGGCATAAATCTCTGCTTGTAATTCGTCGGGCGTCAACACCATCACCACATCGGCCCACGCGGCTGCCTCGGCCGGCGTCATGACTTCGAATTTCGCTGCCTTGGCTTTGGCCACGGAAATGGAATCGGGACGCAGCGCCACGCGCACATCCTTACAGCCTGAGTCGCGCAGGTTCGCGGCATGGGCATGCCCCTGGCTGCCATAGCCGACGATGGCAATTTTTTTGTTCTTGATTAAGTTCAAGTCGGCATCTTGATCGTAATAAACGCGCATATGTGTCTCCTTGGAAATCGGGGGTTCAGGGGTTCGAGGAATCGGGGTTTTTAAGTTTTCGTTGTAAGTTACGTATCATTTTAACGGTTTTGTCGAGTAAATCCTGTACAGAAATGATTTTCTCTGGTGACAGATATTCCAAATCCACACAGAGAATAAATAATGTTTTTAATTCCGCCAATGAACCAACGCTGATGGAAAGAAAATGCAAATATTCCTTGCGGGAGTTACGCGAATGGCCTTCAGCTATATTAAGCGGTACAGATACGGCAGCACGGCGCATCTGGGAGATAAGCCCAAATTTTTCCTCGGCAGGCAATATTTTGGTCAATAGATATACTTCTTTGACCAGCCTGCGACCTTGTTGCCATACCAACAGGTCCTCAAAACTTTTTACCACAGGCAAATCGCTTTTCCCCGATTCCCCGATCACCTGATATCCCGCTTCCCTCATATCCCTTCTTTCCCCCGGCTCATCGCCGCGATGCCCGTCCGGCATAGTTCTACCAGCCCCAGCGGCCGCATCAACTCAATAAATTCATCAATCTTCTCCGATTCGCCGGTCAGCTCGAACACGAATGACACCGGCGTCGAATCGACAACGCGGGCGCGGAAGATATCGGCAATGCGCAACACCTCGACACGGGTTTCCCCATTGCCTGAAACCTTGATCAAGGCGAGCTCGCGCTCGACATGCGCGCCCTCGACGGTCAGGTCATGCACCTTGTAAACCGGCACCATTTTTTCGAGCAACTTCTTGATCTGCTCGACGACGTTTTCTGTGCCCGAGGTGACGATAGTAATGCGCGATTTCTTTTTGTCATGCTCGACTTCAGCCACGGTCAGCGATTCGATGTTATAGCCGCGCCCCGAGAACAGCCCGATGACACGCGCCAGCACGCCGAACTCGTTGTCGACCAGCACCGCCAGCGTATGCTTGCGGCTTGTGGTCTTAACGGTTGGTATATCGTAGACGATGTCTTTCATTCGCCACGCTCTTTCCCTGATGTATTGCGACGATCTAAAACCTTCCCCAGATGTGAAGCAGAGCGCTTGTGTTCAATGTCTTCAAGCATCCCTAATCCACTGTCGGTTATGGCTAAATCGAGAGGTCTTCCCACCGGTGAATCAATCACCTTCGGTCGCATAGCGCGAAGCTCGGCTATTGCCTTTATAATTGCGGCCTCCTCACAGCGATGAAGATTTTTCTTCTTTTCTGCGTCGTAAGGGGCGCTCTCATCCAGAAAACGGGGGCTTATCTTTTTTTTCTGCAATTTCTTGATGATCTCGCTTTCCGACATATATCGTAGTTCCAGCGGCCGCGGCTTTGACGGATCCAGCATTTCAACATGTTTGGGCGGGGAATGCGCGCGGTCATAGCGCACCTTCAGCAAGGTCAGTACGCTTTCTATAGCAAAATTTATGTCGGTTTCTTTTTTCACACTTTAACGCCCCACGGCTTCAGACTCAGGCCCAATCTTTGGGGAATGAATAACAACCGATGCCATCGCTTTTGATTTGTCCGGCTGGTTTTTATTATGCGTCAGGACATCATTTCCCTCATCGGTAACTGTCAGCCATCTTATTTTTCCCTCAGTACCATCGATTTTCTGCTCTCGAATTAATGGCTTGATCAACCCCCCTCTTGAGGGTTTTGGCGGCCTTATCATATCGCCAATTGCTTCTGATAAGACTTTTGGGCCAGGTTTTATTTTTTGCGTATGAGGTCTGCGGGGCGAGTGACCGCCCTGATAGGTAATGGTTACGCCGTTTTTTAGCTGTTGGGTAAGATTGTCAACACCCCATCCGCGACCCCATTCTATACCTTTTTCATCTCCGGGACGATAAGTTCCTTGCTCGTTTATAATCTCCAGTAGCGCTAGCTGAATCGGAGAAACAATTCTTGTCGCTGCTGTGGGTTCAGACCCAAAAAATACGGGTTGTGCGGGAAATACCGGATGCCCCTCAACTAATATTGGTTTTTTAACTGGATTTGGAAAGCGCGGGTTTCCGTCTGGTGTTTCATCTACCATAGCAAATCCTTGCTTTTTGCTTCGATTTTATCATCTGGCCAGCGCCTCACTATCACCTTGCATCATTACGGGCCGCCATTTCGTCCGATATTTGAGACCATCTCCCGTAATCTGCCAATGGACGTTTTTATCACTATTGGAATATGATGATCCAATAAGCTTTTCGTTCTCTATATCTTCCCATCCTTTGTTGATTTCAGCAGTTGAAAGTTGACTGCCCATTATCGAATCTCTGGCTCCACGAATTATTTCATCCTTCAAAAAAGTATTTTTACTACGTGTAGAGAACTGAGAAAGCAACATGACTTTGGCGCGCCGCAACCCAGCGAGCGTAATTGGACGCTGCTCAGATGCTTCGGCAGGATCGGCTTGTTGGCGAGGCGCTGGTGCTTTTGCTCTTGGTTCTATTGGTTCCGGTTCTCTTGCTTTTTTTACTTCTTTGCGCCGCGAAATGCGGGTGTCCTCGCCATCTTCGACCAAAACAACGAGATCACCAAGCCCCTCAAGTGCTATCGTCACGACGCTTTCTGGGCTTGGCGCGACAAACATCTCGCTTTTTCGTGCGGCAAAATCCTTTGGATAGGCGGTGACGAGGGCGATCATATCCGATTTTGTTACAGAGCTTTCCGGCGTTTTTAGCCGTTCCAGGATATTCCCCTGCACTAATCCCACGCTGTATAAAGTTTCTCCATTCGTACGTGATTGAGGAGCGACATCGTTGGTGGCTTTATCATTCATAACTAAATCCTGATTGTCTGGTGGAATGATGTCTGTCACGCGCCGGCGCTCCAGCCTTGCGCATGCTCTTCCTCTGCGAGAGCGAAACCGTGTTTTTTCTTGAGTTTTTCAAATTCCCTGCGCCCTTTGGGGGTAATCTGGTACACGGTAAGCTCAGATGTCGTGGGTTCAGCGGCGCTCTCATTTGCAGCGGACATGGGCACCTTCTTTACGGGCACCTTCTTTTTTATTAGCCACTTTTCCTTTCCCGACGTCATATCATCAAGTTCCTCTTGGATTTTAGGAACACTGGAACAGATATATGGCTCGCCGCCTATGGTAGAGCGTTTGATAACGGCGAGTAGGGGGGCAGGAACTGTTTGCTGAGTGGTATAAGAGTGCGCCTTATGGTTGAGCAGTCTGTGGCAATGGCCTTCTAGGCAGCCATTCTCTGTTTCGCCGCGCAGGTAATGAGGCTCACCGGGACGGCAACGGGTTTCGTAATCCTCAACGCTGGATATAAGATGCAGTAAAAGAAGCCGGATATGCTCGGGATTCGTCGCCTCCTTTCGCGAGCGCGAAACGGGAGTATAAGGTTTTTTTTGCGCGGGCTGACGCGGCGCTATGGGCTGCGATCGTTCCTTCCGGTATTTATCGATAATCGCGTTGATGCGGTTTTTAAAATCATCAGATTTACTATGCTCACGGCCGCCTTCGGCAAGGGAATAGGCGATGATTTCTCTAGCGCCTTTGCCGACATCTTTTTTGGTCAAATAGCCATCTTTCGTCAACGTTTTCAGGGCTGTATCTATTTTAGCTTCGCGGATGCGGAATAACCGATCATCTTCCACGCCGGGCGGGGGTTTGAAGAAAATTTCTGATGGAATAATGAACCGCGCATGGCCGCGGGTATAAAGGGCATCCATTAGCCCGTTTTTGGAAAGCTCTTTGTCCGGATTTTTGGAGAAGACGAGCAAAATAATGTCGTCCGCTTCCGCTTGTTCATGCAGCTCCCACACTCGGGACTGACCTTCGGGTTTTGGATGCGCGCTGCCTTTCATACCAGATCCTTATTTCTTTCGAGTTGCGTCATCGCTCTGTGCCCCTTGTGCGCCCGCTTCGATCATGAAAGTGGGTGGCTCTAATGAGTGAAATTTGACCGGAGTCGTCATCAACGGAAACGCGGCGCTCGTCTTCCAACTGAGCCAACGCAGCCGCTACAGCGCTTTCCACGTCGGGCGCAGTGTTTTTTTCATACGCTTCCGCGGCGAAGACAGAGCGATTGGATCCAATTTTTTTAATGAGTCCGCCTCTCGAGATAACTGCGCCGCCTTCTAAAAGGGAGACGAGCGCGAGATAAATTCCCCCTATGCTATAGCTCGGCGATGCGGGAGTGCGAGCTGGTGGAAGTGGATCATCGCTGCCCTTCGGCGCGGGAGGTTCATTATCGTCGTCGTCGAATACGCGTTTCCTCACCGCAAGGATCTTAGGTTTCGCACGTGCGGCCGTTTGATCGCGAGAAGAAAGAAGCGTCATTTCTTCCTCGCTCAATCCTCCGAGTTCCTCAAGGCGCCTTCTTCCGTGCTCGGTTATTTGGCTGACCTGAATCCCATTTTCTTTTGTCTCTTCGATGATGCGGGAAGTCTCGTTGCGGCGCCACACCTCATGATTTGCTGTCGATGGGCACCAAAAGGGATTTTGCTGCGTCGAGCGACGTAGGCCAAAAGCCATTGTCATAGGCCCTTCTACGCGTCTGATGCCCGTAAAATAATTAAGCGAGTTCGTAGGCAGCTTGCCGTTCTCAGCTTTGGCCAGCAACGCCAGCATCTTGCGCTCAGCGTCGTTGATATCATCCTCGGTTATCGCCGGTTTATTTTTAGGAGAACTCATACCAAATCCTTGCTCTTGCTTTCTGCTTTTTCTTCCGGTCCTAAAACCAGCTCGTAATGCGCGGCGCCGGCGGGAATCATCGGATAAACATTCTCATTCTGGTCGACCAGCATATCGACCAGCACCGGCCCCTTAATAGTTAACATTTCTTTAATAGTTTTGTCAACGTCATTTACCTTTTCGCAGCGCAGCCCAGCCATGCCGTAAGCCTCAGCCAGCTTCACAAAATCGGGCAGCGAATCCATATAGCTCTCGGAATAGCGCGATCCGTGGAACATTTCCTGCCACTGGCGCACCATGCCCATATAGCGGTTGTTGAGGATAAATACCTTAAGCGGCAGACGGTATTGCATGATGGTGGAAAGCTCCTGAATGTTCATCATGAGGCTCGCTTCGCCGGTGACGCAGACAACGAGCTCGTCGGGATGCGCGATTTGCACGCCCATGGCACTCGGCATGCCGTAGCCCATCGTGCCTAAGCCGCCGGAGGTCATCCAGTGATGCGGTTTGTCGAATTTCAGGAATTGCGCTGCCCACATCTGGTGCTGGCCGACATCGGTCGTGACGTAAGCAGAATGTTTTTTGGTGAGTTCGTAAAGTCGTTCCAGCGCGTATTGCGGCTTGATGACTTTATCGTTCTGCTTATAGGAAAAGCTTTTGCGCGCGCGCCAGCCGTCGATTTTTTTCCACCATTCAGCTAAATCGGGCTTCGGTTTTTCCTGTTTCCATAAGGTTATCATCTGCCGAATCACATCGCCGGCATCGCCGACGATGGGCACATGCGCATGCACGGTTTTATTGATAGAGGAGGGGTCGATATCGGCGTGGAT
>Ga0207067_10321_pt1 | contig 13078 bp, 8 predicted proteins | sample Alteio_BWMinCont_25_FD_153484 | JGI IMG/M metagenome (GOLD analysis project Ga0207067, IMG submission 153484) | Enriched cells from forest soil in Barre Woods Harvard Forest LTER site, Petersham, Massachusetts, United States -... | ecosystem: Environmental > Terrestrial > Soil > Temperate forest >...
CCAAATTTCATTTGTTTGCTGATCCTGAATCTATTCCTTTGCAATTCAAAAATGAAGTTTCAGACGAATTGTCGTCGATTTTATCTTTAAATAATGAAGAGCGTTTGCATTTACACGAACAGATCAATAAACATAGCCGTAGTCGCAAGCTAGCAATGTGGTTGGATAAAGAGATCTATCAAGCGATCAACCGGTGGTGGCAACCTTTTGCCCGTCAACATAAAGTCTCTCGTAATGCTCTTTTTTTTGTAAAAGATTATCAACGCTCTTATCCCTTTGGGAAATTATTGGGACAGGTGCTTCATACCATTCAAAATCAAAAGGATGAGAAGACCGGTCAAGCAATGCCCACGGGTGGCCTTGAACTGTATTTCAATTCTTATTTGCAAGGAACAGCTGGAAAAAGACGTTTAATGCGTTCTCCTCGCAATTCTTTAGAAACAGGAGAGGTGATTGCCTATCCTGAGCATGGGGCAGATATTTATCTAACGATCGATCCCTTCTTACAAGCCATCGCAGAAGAGGAGATAGAAAAAGGGGTGAAAAAGAGCAAAGCTAAAGGTGGTTGGGTAGGGATGATGGATCCATTTACAGGAGAAATATTGGCTTTGGCTCAATACCCATTTTTTAATCCCCCAGATTATCAATCTTATTTTAATGATCCAAAGCTTATTGAGCACACTAAGGTTAAGTCTATTACAGATGCTAATGAACCCGGTTCTACGTTTAAACCCTTTACAATAGCGATCGCTTTAAAAGCGAATAAACAGTTGCTTCAGCAGGGAGAAAAAGAATTATTTTCACCTGAAGAGAAAATTTCGACCAGCAGTGGACGTTTTCCAGGTCGTTCCAAACCTATTTCTGATACGAGTGTGCACCATTATTTGAATATGGATATGGGGATACAAAAATCCTCTAATATTTATACAGGTCGTTTGGCTGAGCGTATCATTGCTCGTTTGGGAAACCAGTGGTTTCGTCGTCAAATTCAAGCATTTGGATTTGGCCAAAAGACTCACATTGAACTTCCCGCAGAAAGTGCGGGTGTTTTGCCAACTCCCGGAAAACTCCACCCTAATGGTGTTTTAGAGTGGTCAATTCCCACCCCTTTTTCTTTAGCAATGGGTTACAATCTTCAAGTGACAACCGTTCAGCTTTTAAGGGCTTATTCAGTACTGGCCAATGGAGGAATTTTAGTTCAACCCACGCTGGTACGTTGTATTGAAAAAAAGAATGCACAAGGAGTTTCTCTTGCGTTGTTAGATCATACATGTGAAGAGCGGAAAAAGAGTTTTCCAAGAGTACTGGATGAAGATATTGTCAAACGGGTTGTGCGTGCCATGCGTTTTGTCACTAAGCCAGGGGGGACAGCTGCAAAAGCTGATGTACCTGGTTATACAGAGGTGGGAAAAACAAGCACGACAAAAAAAATAATCAATGGATCCTATTCAGAAACTTTATATTGTCCAACATTTAGTGGATTTATACCTGTTGATCAACCGGCCTTTGTCATTGTCGTAACAATGGACGAACCTGAGTATGGGTACATCCCAGGAGTTGGAAAGAACCATAATGGGGGAAATTGTACCGCGCAAGTTTTTCGTGGTATTGCCAAACGTGCATTGGAATATTTGGGCATTCCACCAGACGATCCTTATGGATATCCTTACGGGGATCCCCGTTCCGATCCCAAGAAAGAAGTTTGGATGGACGAGACGAGAAAGTTGCAAGAAATATATAATAAATGGAATAAATAACTCACCTTACGCAACATGGCGTGCATTTAGACTGAGTCTAAATACGCGGCATGTTGCGTAAGGTGAGTAAGTAAATCGATAAATGGTAATTGAATCTTTTATGATGAAACTGAAAAAACTTCTAAATGATATTCCTGATTGCCAAGTCAAAGGTTCAAAAGACATTCTTGTTACAGGAATCAGTGCAAATTCTAAACTCATTGCTCCAGGAAATGTGTTTATCGCCAAAAGAGGTAAAACGTTTGATGGTGGACAATTTATTTCAGAAGCCATCCAAGCGGGCGCTTGCGCGATTATAACAGATCTTTACAATCCATCTCTCAAGCAAGTCTCTCAAGTTATTCATCCAAATATTTCTTCCATCGAAGGTGCTTTAGCAGCTAATTATTACCGGAATCCTTCACAAGAATTATTCATGGTGGGGGTGACTGGAACAAACGGGAAAACGACAACATCATTTATTGCAAAAAATCTATTAGATTGTTTTAAAGGTCCCTGTGGACTGATTGGAACAATTGAATATATTGTGGGTGACCATCGTTATCAAGCAACGCATACGACACCAGATGTTAACACAAATCATAAAATGTTACGTGATATGTTGACTTATGGCTGTCGTTCCGCGGTTATGGAGGTAACTTCTCATGCTTTAGATCAAGGGCGTGTCAATCAAATTGATTTTGATATTGCCATTTTCTCTAATTTGACGCTTGATCATCTTGATTATCATGGTTCTATGGAAAATTATGGGCGTGTAAAAAAAATCCTTTTTGATAAGCTGGGAAAAGGGAAGAAAAAAAAAGCTACATGGGCAATTGTGAATCAAGATAGTCCTTGGACACCTAGCATGTTAATGGGATGCTCCGAAAATGTTCTTTCTTATGGAATTGACACCCCGGCCGATTTAAATGCTTCTGATATTCGTTTGGGACGGCATGAAACTCGTGCTAAAATAACTTATCAGGGACAAAATATTGATTGTTATTGGCCTCTTGTTGGACGATTTAATGTGTATAATTGTTTAGCTGCTATGGCGGTAGCCCTCACACAAAATGTCCCTTTTGAACTTGTCAGCAGTTACATGTCAAAAGTAGCTTTTGTGCGAGGTCGTTTACAACCCGTCACCAATTGCTTAGGGAGGCAAATTTATGTTGATTTTGCTCATTCAGATGATGCTCTTTTGAATGTTTTAACGACTATTAAAGAGATTCAAACAGGCTCAGGACGACTTATTGTCGTATTTGGTTGTGGCGGAGATAGAGAACGGACTAAACGACCTAAAATGGCTGAAGTATGTGAACGTTTTGCTGACTTTTGTCTGATCACTTCAGATAATCCTCGTTCAGAAGATCCTTGTAAGATTTGCGAAGAAATTGTGGCAGGATTTTCAAGTAGAGAAGCTTATCAAGTTGAGGTTGATCGTAAACTTGCCATACAAAAAGCTATTGAGATGTCTCGACCTGAAGATATTGTATTAATTGCCGGCAAGGGGCATGAGACTTATCAAGTGTTTGCTCATAAAACCATCGAATTCGACGATTGTAAAGTTGCTGCAGACATTTGTAAACAATTATATTTTAGTACATTGTAAGGTTATGGACTGTGAAATAATCATTTAAACGATTGGATCGCGGCAAAGCTCCCGCGGTTAAGCGATCGGAAAAGGGGGTGTATTGAGCAAATACAACCCCTTTTCCGATCGTTTAGCCCCGGGGCTTTGGCGCAATCCAATCGTTTAAATGATTATTTCACAGTCCCTTACGGTGTACGAGTAATTCCGAATATAGAGAAGAGGAATAGATGGTTTCGTTTAAGATGCGTATATTGGTGATAATTTTTTTTTTCATCCATGTTGGTTTACAAGCCCAATCTGAGCGGACTTCTGCTCTCAATTTATCCAAGCTTCCTCTTATCCAAGCAGGACAAGAAGCTTCAAACAAGACCCAAATTAAACCTCCTTTATTGGTTCATAATTTTTCTATCATTATTGATCCTGGACATGGAGGGCATGACATAGGGACACAATCTATTTCAAAACCTCGTTATCAAGAAAAATCGCTTAACCTTGTAACAGCAAAATTTGTGAGAGATTTTCTTCAACAGTTAGGCTATCAAGTGACGATGACTCGTGAAGAAGATAAATTTATTTCATTAGAAAAGCGTGCAAAGATTGTGAATGAACAACAACCCACCATTTTTGTAAGTATTCATTATAATTCTGCACCCATTGCCGAAGCGCAGGGAATAGAGGTCTTTTTCTATCAATTTAAAGATGATAAAGAGTGTGTAATTAAATCCAAGCGATTGGCATATGCAGTGCTCAAAAATATTGTTGCTGAAACACGAGCTAATTCACGCGGGGTTAAGCATGGAAATTTTCTTGTGATTCGTGAAACGACAGTACCAGCCATTTTGGTAGAGGGGGGATTTGTTACAAATGAAGAAGAGATGCAAAAATTAAAAGACCCAGTTTATCTCAAACGATTAGCTTGGGGTATTGTGTGTGGTATAGAAGAATATATGAGTAAACTCAACTAATACTGTTCAGAAATGTGTCCTCGGCGCGACTCGAACGCGCGGCCTGTTGCTTAGGAGGCAACCGCTCTATCCACCTGAGCTACGAGAACAATCGATAGAGATTATCTCGATTTTGTACATTTTTTGCTATGAGATTCAAGAGAGAAGCTTCCTGCGGCTAAATAAATTTCTCGAAAGGGGTGATTTAAACTCGATTTTGTAATTTTTTGGACGAAGCTTCTCTCCGAAGCTGAGTTCAAAAAATTGCAAAGTCGAGTTAAAGGCTATAAGTTCCATGGTAGAAAATCTATTTTTAAAGTTTGTTCTTATAAAATTTGACTTTCTATGTTATGACTCACCTTACGCAACATGGCGTGCATTTAGACTGAGCCAAAGCCCCGGGGTTAAACGATCGGAAAAGGGGTTGTATTTGCTCAATACTACCCCTTTTCCGATCGCTTAACCGCGGGAGCTTTGGCTTCAGTCTAAATACGCGCCATGTTGCGTAAGGTGAGTTATGAGTCAAGTATGTTTTTTTCTAGGATCACGAATATCGCTTAAATCGGAACTTCCCTAAAAGGAGGAACTTCCATTAAATACCTGAGAAAGAATTTGATTATTAAAGGAAAATATCTATGAGTTTATGGCGGACAAAATCTATTGAGTTTCTAGAAGAAGAGGCAAATAGGGGAACACAAAAATTAGAGCGCTCTTTAGGGCCCGTGAGCTTGGTTTTATTGGGAATTGGGGCGATTATTGGAGCGGGCTTATTTTCTATCACGGGGATTGCTGCTGCCCAAAATGCAGGTCCGGCTATTATCATCTCTTTTTTTCTCGCTTCGATTGGTTGTGCATTTGCAGGGCTCTGTTTTAGTGAGCTTGCCTCTATGATTCCCGTTGCCGGCGGTGCTTATTCTTACACCTATGCTACTCTCGGTGAATTCGTTGCATGGATAGTTGGATGGGTTCTTATGCTGGAATATGCTGCAGGAGCTGCTGTTGTCTCTATCAGTTGGTCTGCGTATGTTATTTCTTTTCTGCAAGGATTTCATATTGAATTGCCAGCTACTCTCATTGCTTCTCCGTGGCAACCCGTTCATTTATTAGATGGAACAATGGTTCATGGCTGGATCAATTTACCAGCTCTATTTGTTGTGATCTTAATGTCCCTTCTCTTGCTTGTTGGGGTTGATAAATCCGCTAAGGTTAATGCCGTTCTTGTCGTCATTAAGGTGACAGTCGTTTTACTTTTCATTGCCATAGGATTTGGTTACACGAATGAGTCTAACTACCTCCCTTTTATTCCTGAAAATACAGGGGTTTTTGGCGAGTACGGCTGGAGTGGAGTGGCTCGTGCATCCGGAATTGTCTTTTTGGCTTATATCGGATTTGATGCAGTCTCAACAGCCGCTCAAGAAGTTAAAAACCCTCAACGAGATCTCCCAATTGGAATTATTGGCTCTCTTGTTGTTTGTACCATTCTATACATCTTATTTGCTTATATTATGGTTGGATTAGTCCCTTACCAAGAACTTGATGTGGCAGCTCCTGTAGCAGCGGCAATTAACAAAACACCTTATCTTTGGCTAAATGGTTTAATAAAACTTGCCATTGTGGCAGGATTAACCTCTGTCATTTTAGTCCTCTTGTTGGGTCAATCTCGTATTTTTTTTAATATGTCTAAAGATGGCTTATTGCCCTCATTTTTTTCGAAAGTCCATCCTCGTTTTCATACTCCTTGGGTGGCGAATATCATATTAATGATTGCTGTAGGTGGCTTTGCAGCTTTTGCTCCTTTATCCCTTGTTGGACAGTTAACAAGTATTGGAACATTACTAGCATTTGCCATCGTGTGTGCGAGTGTGATTGTTTTACGGAAAACGCATCCCCATATCAAACGGCCATTTAAAACCCCTTGGGTGCCGTTAACTCCTCTGTTGGGGATTTTGATTTGTTTAGTTTTAATGTTTTCCCTTTCCGGGGCAACATGGATACGTCTAGCCGTTTGGATATTGATGGGTCTTATCGTTTATTTTTCATATGGTAAATGGAATAGCCACCTAAAAAATGAATTTTAAATTTTAATGCAAGGGTAGAATATGTCTAATGCAGATATTGGGTTGATAGGGTTAGCTGTCATGGGACAGAATTTAGTACTTAATATGAATGACCACGGGTATACAGTGGCTGTTTTTAATCGGACGGTTTCTAAAGTAGACGATTTCTTGTCGGGTCCAGCCAGAGGAACTAAAATTATAGGGACCCATTCTCTTGAAGAATTCATTCAACAACTTAAACGACCACGTCGAGTGATGTTGATGGTTAAGGCGGGAGATCCTGTTGATGAATTTATCGATTTATCTCTTCCACTCTTGGAACCTGGCGATATTATAATTGATGGGGGCAATAGCCTTTTTACAGATACTAATCGACGTTGTAAAGCTCTCAAAGAAAAAGGGATTCTCTTTATTGGTAGTGGTATTTCAGGGGGAGAAGAAGGGGCTCGCCATGGCCCCTCTATTATGCCGGGGGGGAATCCTGAGGCGTGGCCGCATGTCAAAGACATTTTCCAAGGAATTAGCGCTAAAGTGAATGGCGAGCCTTGCTGTGATTGGGTTGGTCCTGAAGGGGCCGGACATTATGTCAAAATGGTACATAATGGCATTGAATATGGTGATATGCAACTGATTTGCGAAGCGTATGATCTTTTAAAAAAAGCCCTGAACTTGAATGCGGAAGAATTACATCAAACATTTAGTGAATGGAATCAAGGGGATCTCAATAGCTATTTAATTGAAATTACGGCGAAAATTTTTGAGGTAAAAGAGACCGATGGTTCGCTCCTCTTGGATAAGGTCTTAGATGTTGCCGGTCAGAAAGGGACAGGGAAATGGACGGTTATCAACGCCTTAGATGTTGGAATGCCTTTAACATTAATTGGAGAGGCCGTTTTTGCTCGATGTTTATCGGCTATGAAAAATGAAAGGATGGATGCGAGTGCTTTGCTTAAAGGGCCTGAAATTAAATTTCAAGGCGATCGTAAAACATTTATCCAAGCCATTCGTCAAGCTCTTTATGCTTCTAAAATCATCAGTTACGCGCAAGGATTCATGCTTATGGAACAAGCAGCAAGAGATTATGGTTGGCAGCTCAATTATGGTGGTGTCGCTCTTATGTGGCGTGGAGGGTGTATTATCCGTAGTCAATTTCTTGGGAAAATTAAAGAAGCTTTTACAAAAAATTCCAATTTGAAAAGTTTATTACTAGATCAATATTTCTTACAACAGCTTCAAGAAAGGCAAGTGGGGTGGCGACAAGTCGTTGTTAAGGCAGCTGAATTGGGAATTCCTACCCCTTGCTTTAGTACGGCATTAACATTTTATGATGGTTACCGATCTGCAAAATTACCCGCAAATTTATTGCAAGCACAGCGCGATTTTTTCGGTGCACATACTTATGAACGGACCGATAAACCAAGAGGTCAATTTTTCCATACAGATTGGGCTGGAACGGGGGGAAAGGTCAGTTCGGGTTCTTATAACGCCTAAAAGACTGTGAAGTAATAAATTACTCACCTTACGCAACATGGCGTGCATTTAGACTGAGCCAAAGCCCCGGGGTTAAACGATCGGAAAAGGGGTTGTATTTGCTCAATACTACCCCTTTTCCGATCGTTTAACCGCGGGAGCTTTGGCTTCAGTCTAAATACGCGCCATGTTGCGTAAGGTGAGTAATTTAAAGAAAAGATAGAGGAATGGGCTGGAAATTCGATAAAGCCATGTCATGAGGAAGATCTATTTGGGGAATGCGGCTTTGTTTTAAGCGAATCCATGCATTCTAAAATGCGGAAAACAACTTCATCCATGGTTAAATCAGAAGTATCGATGACGTAAGCATCTTTAGCTTGAATAAGGGGGGAATTTTCGCGCGTAGAGTCAATGGTATCTCGTTTATTAATGTCTATTAAACATTGCTCTAAAGTTAAATTTTGTGAATCTTGCGAATATTTGGTTTTTAGTTCGTCAAATCGTCTTTTAGATCGAATGTCATCCCGGCCTGTGAGGAATATTTTTAAAGTGGCGTCTGGAAATACAACTGTCCCCATATCACGTCCCTCAAAAACAGCATTGACTCCCACAGCTAGTTCTCTTTGTAAAGCAATGAGTTTATCTCGGACTGCTTTACTAGCCGAAACTTCAGATACGGCAGAGGTGACCTCTTGCCCACGGATGTGTTGAGTAACCTCTTCCCCTTCAAAATAATATCTTCTTTCACGCTGCACAATTTTGATGTCGAATTTGGAGGGGAATTGATCGAGAAATTGCTGCAATTGATCTGGCTGCTTAATATCGATTTTATCTTTAAGGATTCCGTAGGTCAAAGTGCGATACATTGCACCTGTGTCAAAAAAGATATAACCAATCGATTCCGCTAATTTTTTAGCAACTCCACTTTTACCTGTTGCAACAGGGCCGTCTATAGTTATGATCATATAATGTCCCTTTTTAAATTACTATCTGCATCTTAAGGAGAAGATACATCAAAGGCAATGTAAAAATAACAGAATCTACAATGTCAAGCATTCCCCCTAATCCGGGAAGATGACTGCTGTCATTTACTCCAGCATCGCGTTTGAGTAAAGACTCTGATAGATCACCTAATTGGGCTAAAATACTGATGATAATTCCAATCCACATACTTTGAAAAAAAGTCATGTTAAATGAGGCTAAGTTTGAAGCAAAGAAGGGAAAAATCATACTGGTAATAAGTGCCGATGCAAGGCCACCAAAAGCCCCTTCAATTGTTTTTTTTGGACTAATAGATGGGGCTAATTTTGCTTTACCAAATATTTTTCCGCAAAAATAGGCCCCAATATCTGTAATTTTACTGACTAATAAAACGTAAGCGAGCCATAAGCGACCATCAGATAAAGAATCTTCAGGGAAATAATAATTAATGCGTAACGCACAGCTAATAGGTAGTGCTAAATAAATGACACCAAACAAAGTGATGGATAAATTTCCTAAAGCGGAAGATTGCTGCTTAAAAAAAGCCAAAAAAAGGATGATAAGCGAAATGAGTAAAACGAATGAAGGGAATGCTTGCCACGCAGGATCATGAAAACTTGAGACAAGGGCAATGGAGTAAGCGACAGAAATTCCAATTCCGGAAATGGTTGAAGGGATAAAGCCTTTATTGCGCGCCAAATGGTAATATTCGTTAAGCGCTAAGCTGATTACTCCAATAGTAAGCAAAATAAAAATAGGTTTAAACAGAGTAGTATGGGAATAATAAATACTCACTGCAAGACTTAAAATACCTAGGCCGCCAACTAGCAAGCGTTGCTTAAACTGTCTTGACATAATCTATTATGTTCCTCCCCATCGTCTTTGGCGTCCTTGAAAGTCGATAATCGCTTCAATGAGGTGCTGTGGGGTAAAATCAGGCCATAAGACAGGAGCAACATGAATTTCTGCATAAGAAATTTGCCAAAGTAGAAAATTGCTCACACGTAATTCACCGCTTGTACGGATGAGTAAATCTGGATCTCTCCATTTATGTGTATCGAGATAACGTGAAATTGTCTCTTCATCAACATCTTCTTTGCTTAAAAGGTTCTGTTCAAAATCAGCTAGAATAGCCTGAAAAGCTCGACAAATTTCATTTCGCGATCCGTAATTAAAAGCTAAAACGAGTGTAATCTTATCACAATTTTGGGTAGCTAATTTCGTTTTTCGGATCACTTCGCGCAAAAAGAGGGGAAGTGCGTCTAAATCACCAATGGTTTCAAGTTTGAATCCGCATTGCATCATTTCTTCGCATTGTTCAGTTAAATAATTGGCAAAGAGAATCATTAATGCCAATACTTCTTCTTGAGGACGATTCCAATTTTCTGTTGAAAAACTGTAAAAGGTGATTTCTTGAATTCCAAGTTCTTTTGCAGCTTTAACGACTTCCATTAAAGTATCTGCTCCTTCACGATGACCATCATGAACGCTGGAAAGACGTTTTTTTGCCCAACGACGATTACCGTCTGGAATAATTGCAATATGTTTAGGCATACGTGCAGGATCCAAACGAGCCAATTGTGATGGATGAAATCGACTCTCTTTTTCTGAAAAAGGTATTATAACAGCATCAACCGACATAGTGCTCTCATTAAAAAGGGGAACTTCCGTTGCAATAGGATAGCGAAAAAGGAATTGATTGAATAGAGCTTTTTAGGAGATCATTTAATAGACTTCTCTAATCTCCTGCTTTCAAAACCTCCATAAAAGCATTTTGAGGGATATTAACCTTGCCAATCTCCTTCATCCGCTTCTTTCCTTTTTTCTGTTTTTCCCACAATTTTCGTTTACGGCTAATATCTCCACCATAGCATTTCGCAGTCACATTTTTTGTAATCGCGCGGATTGTTTCTCTTGCCACAATTTTCCCCCCAATAGCAGCTTGGATAGGTACTTTAAACAATTGCATGGGGATCACTTCAATGAGTTTAGCACAAATTGCTCGTCCTTTACCCTCCGCTTTAGTGCGATGAACAAGACATGAAAAAGCGTCGACCGGTTCTTCATTGACGCGGATCTCAAGCTTAATAATATCACTCGGTTCATAGTTGTCAAATTCGTAGTCAAAAGAGCCATATCCTTTCGTGATCGATTTAAGCTTGTCGTTAAAGTCGGTAATAATCTCATTAAGAGGAATGCGGTAAGTCAAAAGTAAACGTCTAGTATCCATGGTTTCCGTCTTTACGCAATTGCCTCGTTTTTCCATTCCAAGATTCATAATAGCCCCTAAGTACTCAGAAGGGGCGATAATATGGCACTTCACCCAAGGTTCTTCAACCTGTTCAATAAAAGTTGGATCAGGGTAGTGAGCTGGATTGTCTACCTGTTTGAAGGTACCATCATTCATTAACAAACGATAGATAACACTTGGTGCTGTCGAAATGATATCGATGTCAAATTCCCGTTGAATCCTTTCGAAAATAATTTCAAGATGAAGAAGTCCCAAAAATCCGCAACGGAATCCAAAGCCTAACGCAGTACTGCTTTCTTGTTCAATGTGAAGAGCAGAGTCGTTTAATTGTAATTTACCCAAAGCATCGCGTAAGGCTTCGAAATCTGTCGAATCGATAGGATATATTCCGGCATAAACAACGGGAGAAATCAAACGGAACCCTGGTAAAGGTTCATGAGCAGGATATTTTTGCAAGGTAATGGTGTCTCCGATTTTAACATCGGAAGTAATCTTGATGTTTGCAATGATGTATCCGACCTCTCCGGGTCGCAATATATCTACAGGGAGTGCTTTTGGGCTAAAAGCTCCGACTTCTAGCACTTCAAAGTTCTTGTTTGTCGCCAACATTTTAATCAGCGACCCTCTTTTAATTTCTCCACTAATCACCCGAATGTAGACCATGACTCCACGGTAAATATCATAATGAGAATCGAAAACAAGAGCGCGTAAAATATTATCTTCTGGCTCTTTAGGGCATGGGACTGATGTTAAAATCCGTTCAAGAACCTCTTCAATTCCTAGCCCCGATTTAGCCGAACAACCAATCGCATCTGAAGCATCGATTCCGATGACATCTTCAATTTGTTTGCGCACCCCCTCGACATCGGCAGCGGCAAGATCAATCTTATTGATAACAGGAACGATTTCTAAATGACGTTCAAGAGCTAGATGAACATTGGCTAGGGTTTGTGCTTGTACTCCTTGTGCTGCATCGACGACGAGCAAAGCACCTTCGCAAGCAGCAAGGGAGCGGGATACTTCGTAAGTAAAGTCAACGTGTCCAGGAGTATCGATGAGGTTGATTTGATATTCTTGGTTATCTTGTGCTTTATAATACATTGTAACGGGATGAGCTTTAATCGTGATACCCCTTTCACGTTCCAGATCCATGTCATCTAATAATTGCTCTTGCATGTCTCTGGCAGCAACAGTCTGAGTTAATTCCAATAAGCGATCGGCTAGGGTAGATTTTCCATGATCAATATGAGCAATAATAGAAAAATTTCGGATGTTTTTTAAATTGTATTTATGCATAGAGCGTGTTTTCTTTTAAATTAAAAATGGAAATATTGCGGCCAAGATGACTCGAACATCCACCGAGTTGCCCCGACTAGAACCTGAATCTAGCGCGTCTACCAATTCCGCCATGGCCGCATAAGGGGCTGTGAAGTAACTCACCTTACGCAACATGGCGTGCATTTAGACTGAGCCAAAGCTCCCGGGGTTAAACGATCGGAAAAGGGGGTGTATTTGCTCAATACACCCCCTTTTCCGATCGCTTAACCGCGGGAGCTTTGGCTTCAGTCTAAATACGCGCCATGTTGCGTAAGGTGAGTGAAGTAATAAACCCACTTTCGATCGTTCAAGCGAGGGAGTTTTCGCGCGATCTAATCGTTTAAATTATTACCTCACCTTACGCAACATGACGCAACATGGCGTGCATTTAGGCTTCAGTCTAAATACACGCCATGTTGCGTAAGGTGAGTTATTACTTCACAGTCCCTAAATCTCAGACACCTATGAATCAATGTGTCTGAACCTGAGAAAAGGATAACGGATTGAAACTTTTGGGTAAATAAAATTATTTAAAGTAGGGTGACGAGCCTATTTATCTAAAAGGGAGGGAATCTTTTCTATTCAAATAGGTGGAATAATTCCCAATTTTGATAGATGGCGGTCTATAATAATAGAATAACGGCGGCCGCGCAAAGGATGTTTTTTTTTATTAGGGGAAGATGAATGAAAATCGCCCCCTTCAATAAAGGAGTGCTGAGGAAGAGCTT
>Ga0207067_10314_pt1 | contig 13049 bp, 9 predicted proteins | sample Alteio_BWMinCont_25_FD_153484 | JGI IMG/M metagenome (GOLD analysis project Ga0207067, IMG submission 153484) | Enriched cells from forest soil in Barre Woods Harvard Forest LTER site, Petersham, Massachusetts, United States -... | ecosystem: Environmental > Terrestrial > Soil > Temperate forest >...
GGCGAGCTGGATTGTGGAGCGGACTTAGCGGAAAGAGGCGATTTCCTCGAAGCCATGGAGGTTTTCGGTGATGCCGAAGCGCAGGGCTTGAGGGGATTCCAGAAGAAGTTGGTCAGGGTGTCGACGTCGTTCTGACCAGGGCGTTTTCCTAGGCGGGGTACAGAGCTCGAAGCTCCGCGACCACCGTAGGGTCATTTATGTGCATGAGTTAGAAGAGTTTGCGGGGAGGGAGGATGGATTTGGGAATAGCGGCGCTGAGTGTGAACATGGGCTCGTTGACAACCTGACTCAAGCGGAGATTCATGGCCACGCTAGAGAGAAGGTAGGCGTGAATGTCAGAGAAGTCCCAGCGGCTGGCTAGTAGATCGATCATGCGTGAAGTTGCGGCGCGGGCCGCGGAGACGGGATCGCAGGCCGATTCGACTACGATCCAGGCTTCGCTGTAGTCGGAGGTTTTTTGCGGGGCGGACTCGATGAGTGGTCCAGCGAGCGAGCGATGTTTGTGCAGGTGAAAGCGGAGGGTGGCACTGGCGGGGCATTCGATGCCGTTGATCGAGACTTCGCCGTCGCCCTGCGCGGCGTGGGCGTCGCCGGCCGAGAACAGTGCGCCGGTGTTCAAGACGGGAAGATAGAGAGTGGAGCCGGTGGAGAGTTCACGGACGTCCATGTTGCCGCCGAAGACGCCTGGCGGACGCGTGCGGAACTCGCCGTCTTCCGCCGTGGCCACGCCCATCACCCCACAGAAGGGGCGGAGAGGAACTACCGCCGGAGCTAGAGAACGGGACTCGGCGTTTTCTAGTTGCCAGTGGAAAAGATAGGGCTCGGTGAAGCGTTCTTTCAGCAGGCCGAGGCCGTTGATGACACTGCTCCAGCCCCAGCCTTTGTGGGCGACTTCGAGAATGTCGATCTGCAGGACGTCACCGGGTTCGGCGCCTTCGACGAAAATGGGGCCGGTCAGGGCGTGAATGCGGCCACGGTCGATGTTTAGGAAATTCGGAAGGGCCATGGCGGGATGGACTTGCGAGCCGCTGGAGTCGAGGCAGTCAAGGTGCACGGTGTCACCGGGAGCGATGTCGAGACGCGGAGGGAGATGGCGGTTCCAGCGCGAGTGAGTGGGTTCGGCGGAGAGATGGTGTTCGGCCATGATGTTCGCTAGATCTCAGCGGTGATTTGCAGCTCAACGAGGGCGTTGCGGGGCAAGGCGGAGACGCCAATGGCAGCGCGGACATGGCGGCCGGAATCGCCGAAAACTTCTACGAACAAGTCGGACGCGCCGTTGATTACTTTTGGAGAATCGGCGAAGCCTGCGATGGAATTCACGTAGCCGTTGACGGTCACAATACTTTTGACGGAGTCGAGAGACCCAAGGTGCTTTTCGAGGACGGCGAGTTGCGTGAGAGCGCAAAGACGCGCGGCGGCGTAGCCTTCTTCGATGGTTCGGTCGAGACCGACTGCCCCAGTTACCAAGCCCGAGGCATCCGCGGAGACTACGCCTGACAAGTAGACCATGTGGCCCACGGTTTTGGCGGGGACGTAGTTGCCGCCGGGCACCGGAGGAGCAGGAAGCGCGATGCCGAGTTCCCGTAAGCGCGATTCTGGGCCGGTGGACATGGAGATGGCGTGCTCCCTTGCGAAGAAATATCGCGACACTTTAGCACAGGCGTACCGACGGAAAGATGTTCCTGTCGAAGATTTCGCTTGCTCAAGAGGGGACGTGCGTTAGCATGAGCCATGCTGCGACAGGGAGCTGGGGTGATTTTTGTTGGTTGGGGATTGCTCGTTTTGGGCATGGGCGCTCACTCCATCGGATCCGATCTGTTGCTCGTGAAGCCGGGCGCTCAGCCCGTTTCGCGGCAAATCCTGCGTGAGAAGCGAAGTTCAGGGCTTGATCTGGAGGTCGCGGGAGATCTGGCGGGGCTGCCTGCGGGGTCGCTGCGCTATATTGCACGGGAGGATTTAAAAGCGCAGCCGCAAGTGACGTACACAGTTACCGACGACGCAAACTTTGGCGGAGCGACGCAAGTTCGTGGAGTGGAGCTGGAAGTTTTGGCGCGCGAGTTTGCTGGCAGCGGAGAGAAGGCGCTGATCGTGGCGGTTTCGGGAGATTTGTATCGCGCGCATTATCCGCAGGGCTATGTGCAGGCGCACCGGCCGGTGCTGGTGATGGAGATTGACGGGGAGGGGCCCCGGAGTTGGCCGAAAAGCAAGGAAGGGTCGGGCTCGGCGATGGGGCCGTACCTGATATCGCATCCGCACTTTACGCCGAGTTTTAAGGATTTGGGGAATGCGGAGGAGGCGCAGATTCCGTGGGGCGTGGTGCGGTTGGAGTTTCGAAATGAGGAAGCGATCTTCGGGGAGATTGCGCCGCGCGGGGTGAATGCGGAGAAGGCGGAAGTGCAAGCGGGATATCGCATCGCGCGGCAGAATTGTTTGCGGTGCCATGGTCCGGTGAGTTACGGGCGATTGAAAGGGCAGATTACCTGGTCCGGGATTGCGTTTTTTGCCGATAGTTCCCCGCGGGGATTTGCGGCTTATGTTCGAGACCCGCGAAGCGTGACGCCGTCCGCCGAGATGCCGGGGAACCCTTCGTACGATGACGCTACCGTGGAGGCCTTGCTTGCCTACTTCCGGAGTTTTCTCGTGAAGGGGAAACCGTGATCTTGCGGGCGGCGAAAGTTTCGCTGGTGGTGGGAGTGGCGATTTTCTACACGTTTGTGGTTTTCGACAATCTTACCGACTACGATTCGAATTACCAGTTTATCCGGCACGTGTTGATGATGGATTCGACTTTTCCGGGGAATCGGGGGATGTGGAGGGCCATGAACGGGCCAACATGGCATATCGTTTTTTATTGGACGATTATTGTTTGGGAAAGCGTGACGACGGTGCTTTGTTGGTGGGGTGGATTGCGGTTGGCGAGGTGTTTGAAAGGAGATGTGAATTCGTTTCGTAAAGCCAAAAATGCCGCAATTATCGGACTTTCGTTGAGCCTTTTGATGTGGCTCGTGGCGTTTCTTAGCGTGGGCGGAGAATGGTTTTTGATGTGGCAGTCGAAGACTTGGAATGGGCAGGAAGCGGCGTTTCGTATGTTTACGGTGGTGGGGATTGTTTTGCTTTTGCTCGTCCAGAGTGAAGCGGAAGAGCGGGCTTAGCAGCTAGCTTGCTACCAAGGTTGGTTTCTGATTGCGGGCGCGCCAGAAAAACCAGGTGAGGCCGGCGACCAGGTAGATGAGATAGATGTAGGGGAGTTTTCCGTAGGGGCCTTCGGGGACGGGATAGAGATTTCCAATTAGGGCGAGAAGCATGGCAGCGCATGCGAGCCAGGGAATGATTTGCGCGAGACGGTGGTAGGCGTTGTGTGCGCGCAGGTAGCGGGGGAGAGCGACGCTGACGAGGGCGTAGGTGACGATAAAACCGTAGGTAGCTAGCGAACCCATCCAGCCGTAGACATCGAGGCCGCTGGCGCCGCGTGCGGCGAGAATGGCAACGGGGAGGGCTGCGGCGGTTCCGGTGACGGCGATAGCAAAGCCGGGCGTTTCGTTGCGGGCGTGGGTTTTCTGAAGCGAAGTGTGGGCTAGGCCGTTGTGCGACATGAGGAGAAGAACGCGGGCGGCGGCGGTGATGCAGGCCAGGGTTCCGGCAAACATGCTGACCAGCGCGCCGATGTCGATGAGCAGACCGAGTATCGGAAGGCCACCAAGTTTTGCGAGCACGCGCATGGGGGCTGGGCTGGTGGCAAGGTCTTGACCGGCGCTGCGCAGGCCCAGGACTTCCGTGTAGGCGCAGACAATGAAGATGACGCCGGCTAGCAGTGCGCTTTGGATTACGGCGCGCGGGATTGTTTCGAGAGGGTTGCGCGCTTCCGACCCTAGAGTCGTGGCGCTCTCGAAACCCACAAAGCTGAACAGAGCTAACACCAGACCTAGGCGCAGGCCGCTGCCGGTCACGCCGCGCAAGTGGAATTGTTCCCAGTCGAGGTGCCCACCGTGGCGGCACAATACGAGTATCACGACGATTAAAATGAAGGAGACGGAGACGGCTTCGATCCAGAGCATGAGGCGAGCGGAGATTTTCACGTCGCGCCAAGCGATAGAGATGGAGACGGCTGTTACAAGGAAGGAGAGAAATACGGTTGAGGTGCCGTGGCCTGAGGCGTCCCGGAGCAAAAGATTTGCGAAGTGGTAGAAACCACCGATTACGCTCGAGCCGGTGGCGATGTAGGCAAGGAGCAGGCTCCAGGCGGCGGTGGCACCAAGCCACGGCGGAAGGATCATCGAGGCGTAGGTATAAAGCGAACCCGGCGATGCGGAGTAACGCGCGAATTTAGCAATGCAAAGAGCGACCAGGAGAATTGCGGCTGTTGCTAAAACGTAGGCGAGCCAGGTGCCGTTGCCGGCGAGGGCGCAAACCAGAGGAATAGTGGCTACGGGAGTGGTGGTGGGAGCAATTGTGGAGACCGATTGTGCGAGCGTCTCCATCGGAGATAGGACCTCGCGGCGCAAACCATAACTGGCTAGTTCGGGATGCGCTTGCGCCATGTTTGGAGATGGCTCCGTTCTTCGTTTTCTACAGTTTATCGAGAAGCGAGAGCGGTACGGTACAGGCTCCGTCAGCTTGGCACAAGCGGTTTTTGAGCGCGGAATGGTTGCTAGGACCAAGATAGAACGTCTGCCGGTCACGCGGAAGAGTACCTCCCAAACGGCACCATTCGTTTCATTGTGCTTTTAACGTTCTACTTTCTGGTGTGAGAAAATCTATCCCGCACACGGTTTAGCGCTGATTCCAGAGATACGTAGGCGGTCGGTTTGAGAACACCCACAAATCTAGCGCAGAGGCGTCTCGCACAAATTTGTTCAGGTAGACTCCATTGGCGACGCGACTCAAGAGCCCTCGCTTCGTCAGCCGCGACACAGCTCGCCAAACTGTTGCGATGGGAACTTTATACGTCGCGGCGATTTGGTCTACGAGTATGACGTCGGTCAGCCTGGCCTCATTTGTCAGAATCTTCACCCAGTCCAACTGTTTGGTTCTTGGTTTGCTCATAGCCACTTCCCGTATAACGCTTTCAGTGCCTCCCTGAGGGGTTCGAATCTGGCAGCAGCCGGATTGTTTAAACCGAAGACATGCAGACTACGATTTCGCGAAACTTCCGGGAGCAGATTTCCTCCAGCCATTGGCGACCGGGGCTAAGTCAATTTCTAGTGCGCGATAACCGGTTATTGTTGCCAGCCGCCGCCGAGGGCTTGGTAGACCTGGACGAGAGCGAGGAGTTCGTTGGCTTGGGCTTGGGCAAGATTGAGTTCGGCGCTGAAGTAGTTGGTTTCGTTGGTGAGAACCTCGAGGTAGCTGGTTACTCCGCCTTTATAGCGAATGTTGGAAAGACGCGCGGCGTCTTTGGCGGAGGCGGTGAGAAGTTCCTGCTGTTCCCGAAATTCGAGATTTTTGCGATACGCGATGAGAGCATCGGAAACGTCGCGGAAGGATTGCTGGATGGTTTGCTGATAGGTGAGGACAGCTTCCTGTTGCTGGGCTTCGGCGAGTCTGACACCGGAGCGAATTCTTCCGGCGGTGAAGATGGGTTGCGTTAGAGAGCCCGCAAAGCTCCACAGGCCGGCCGTACCGGCGAAGAGGCGAGAAAGAGCGTCGCTTTGGAAGCCACCCGAACCCGTCAGAGCGATTTGCGGGTAGTAAGCGGCGCGGGCCACGCCGATCTGGGCGTTAGCGGCAATGAGAAACTGTTCGGACTGGCGGATATCGGGGCGGCGCTCGAGAAGCTCGGAGGGAATGCCTGCGGGAATTTCGGGGGAGTGCGGTTGCTCGGTGAGACGCAGGCCGCGGGCGATGGGACCGGGGTTGTTTCCGAGCAGAATGCTAAGGAAGTTTTCCTCCTGCTGAATACGGCGTTCGAGGTCGGGGATTTCTTCGCTGGCGGTGTAGACGAGTTGTTCGGCTTGGCGGACGTCGAGCTCAGAAGTATTGCCATGGTCTGAGAGGACCGAGGTGAGGCGAAGGGATTCGCGGCGCGCCGTCAGAGCGTTCTGGGAGAGTTCGAGCTGAAGATCGAGGGCCCGGAGTTGAAAATAGGAAGAGGCTACATTGGCAACCAGGGAGCTGATGACAGAACGGCGGCCCCACTCGGTGGCTAGCAGGGAGGCGCGAGCGGCTTCCGTGGCGCGGCGATATTGTCCCCAGAAATCGAGTTGCCAGGAAGTGGAGAGATTTAGTTGTCCGGTGGATTGCTCGATGGCCGGAAAGGCGATCGATTTCGCAGCGCGTTCGGCAGAAAGATTTGCACCGCCGCTGACGCTGGGAAATTGATTGGAGCGCGTGATGCCCAATTGGGCCTGTGCCTCTAGAACGCGAGTGGCAGCGATCCGCACATCGTAATTCTGCTGGATTGCCGTGCGGATTAGAGACTGGAGCTGCTCGTCGCGGAAGACCTCAAACCATTTTTGATCGCCTAGCGAGGCGGCTTCGGCTTTGGAAGCTTCGGGAGAAACGCCGCGGAACTCCGTGGGAACAACGGCTTTCGGACGATTGTAGTCAGGTCCCACGGTGCAACCGGAAATCAGTAGCGCGATCAGCAGCGAGGTGAGCAAAGGTCTCATTTCAGTCGTCTCCTCCGGCTGGGCTTGTGCCTGGAGCGGGAATTCCGCTAACCATGGCGGCGCGCCCCGCTTTACCCAAGGAGAGGCGCTCGACCACATAGAAAACCGCAGGGATGAAGAAAATACCGAGGGCGCTGGCTGCGAGCATGCCGCCGATTACCGCGGTGCCCATAATTTGGCGCGCGACGGAACCCGCGCCGGAAGCGGTCCACAGAGGGACGCAGCCGAGGATGAAGGCAAAAGAGGTCATTAGGATCGGGCGCAGACGCAAGCGGGCGCCTTCCAGAGCGGCATCTACCAGCGGTTTGCCTTGCTCATATTCGTCTTTTGCAAATTCGACAATGAGAATCGCGTTCTTGGCAGCGAGACCGATAAGCATGACCAGACCGATTTGTGAATAGACGTCGTTTTCGATCTGCACCATGTAGGTCGGGAGAAATGCCGAAAGCAGGACCCGCCGGAGCCAGAGGATGAAGAAAGCGCCAAAGACGGCGACCGGCGTGCTGAGAAGGACGCTGAAAGGCAACGTCCAGCTTTCATAGAGCGCGGCGAGAATCAGAAAAACGAAGAGCAGAGAAAAACCAAATACCGCGGAGGCGGGTACGCCCTGCTGGGCTTTTTTCTCCTGGAAGGACATGCCTATGTAGTCGTATCCCATTTCGCGGGGCATGGTTTGATCGAAGACTTCTTCGATCGCGGCCATGGCCTGGCCGGCGCTGAAGCCGGGAGCAGCGGAGCCGTTGATTTGGGCGGAGCGATATTCGTTGTAGCGCATGGTGAATTCGGGGCCGGGGCGAGACTCGAATCTTGTGACAGCAGCGAGAGGAACCATCGCTCCGGTTGTATTTTTGACGAAAAACTGGCCGACATTTTCCGCGCGGGTGCGGTAGGCGCCTTCGGCTTCGATGTACACCTGCCACTGGCGTCCGAAGCGATTGAAATAGTTGATGAACAGTCCGCCCATGAAGGCCTGGAGAGTTTGATAGACATCTTTGACGGCGACACCCTGCTTGATGACTTTGTCACGGTCTACGTCCACGAACTGCTGCGGAACACTTGGGAGGAAGGTGGTGCTTACGTTTGCGATTTCCGGTCGCTTGCGGGCAGCGGCGAGGAATTTGTTCACGTTGTCGGCGAGGAATTGGACGTCGCTGCCGGCGCGGTCTTCCAGGACGAAAGTGAAGCCGCCGGAGGTGCCGACGCCGGGAATGGCGGGAGGGGAAAAGGAGAAGGCGATGCCTTCGGGAATTTGGCTGAGCTCGCGGTTGACGTTCTGCTTGATTTGCTGGAACTGTTCGTCGCGGGATTTGCGGTCGTCCCAGGGCTTCAGAGTGACAAAGAAAAAGCCGTTGTAGCTGGTGCGCACGAAGCTGAGAAGGCTGAAGCCAACGACGCTGGTGGTGTATTGGACGCCGGGCGTGTGAGCCAGAGCCGTTTCAATTTTGCGTGCGACTTCGTCGGTGCGTTGAAGAGAAGCAGCGTTGGGCAGTTGCAGGTTGATGTAGAGGTAGCCTTGGTCTTCATCGGGAAGAAAGCTGGAAGGGACTTTCGAGCTGAAAAAGCCCGCGGCACCTCCAAAAAGCGCCAGGAGCACGAGAGCGAAAGCGCTTTTGCGGACCAGGAAGCCGCAGACGCGTACGTAGGCGTTGGTGGCGCTGCTGAAGGTACGGTTAAACCCGTTGAAGAATTTCTTGAGTAAGCCCCCGCGGGTCGCGTCTTTGGGGCGCAATAGCAAGGCGGAGAGAGCCGGGCTGAGCGTAAGGGCATTGAAGGCGGAGAGCGCCACCGAGATCGCGATGGTGACGGCGAACTGTTGATAGAGGCGGCCGGTGATGCCAGGGATGAAGGCCATGGGGATGAACACCGCGGAGAGAACCAGCGCGATGCCGACAACGGGGCCGGATATCTCCGTCATGGCCTTGAGGGCGGCTTCCTTTGGCGAAAGACCGTCTTCGATGTGGCGCTCGACCGCTTCGACGACGACGATGGCGTCATCGACAACCAGGCCGATGGCGAGAACCAAACCAAAGAGGGAAAGCGTGTTGATGGAGAAGCCGAACAAGGGAAAGAAAATGAATGTGCCAACCAGAGAAACCGGCACTGCCAGTAGAGGAATGAGCGTGGCGCGCCAGCCTTGGAGAAAGATGTACACCACGATGATGACCAGGACGATGGCGATCAACAGTGTGATGACTATTTCTTTGATGCCCTGCGTGACGGCCAGCGTGGTGTCCAGGGAAATGACGTAATCGATGTCGCCGGGGAAGCGCGACTTGGCCTCGGCCATCAGTTTTTTGAGGGCGTCGGCGGCTTGCACGGCGTTGGAGCCCGGCAATTGGTAAGCGGCGACGATGGCGCCGGGTTTTCCGTTGAGGCGGCCGAGGACGCTGTAATTCTGGGCGCCGAGTTCGACGCGCGCCACATCTTTGACACGGACCACACCGCCAAGACTCGTTTCGCGGACGACAATTTCGCCGAACTCTTCGGGCGAGGAGAGACGGCCGCGGGCGCGGACGGAGTAGGTAAACTCCTGACCTTTGGGGGCCGGTTCACTGCCAACCTGACCGGCGGGATTGACGGTGTTTTGCGTTTGGATGGCACTGACGATTTCCGGAACGGTGATGGCGAGCTTGGCCAATTGATCGGGCTTTACCCACAGACGCATGGCGTACTGGCCAGCGCCGAAAATCTGGACGCTGCCGATGCCGTAGAGACGCGTGATCTGGTCGCTGAGATTGATGTACGCGAAGTTTGAAAGGAACTGGGCATCGTAGGTGCCGTTCGGGGAAAACAGAGTGATGAGCATGAGCGGCGCGGTGACGGTTTTTTGGACCGTTAGGCCATAGTTGGTCACGTCAACAGGCAACTGCGACGTGGCTTGCGTGGAACGTATCTGGGTGAGAATAAGATCGGTATTCGGATCGGTCTTCACATCGTAATCGACGATCAAGCGCATGCCGCCATCGGCAGTGGAATTCAGCGAATACATGTAGTTCATGTTGTCGACGCCGCTCATTTGCTGTTCGATGGGCGTGGCCACGGATTGCTCGATGGTGCCAGCGTCGGCTCCGACGTAGGTGGCCAGCACCTGAACTTCGGGAGGAACGATGTTCGGAAACAGAGCGACCGGCAGAGTAAGGATAGTGATGGCGCCAATGATGACCATGACGATGGAGATCACCATGGCGACGATCGGGCGATTGATGAAGAATTTTGACATGGTCAGTCCCCTCCCGCGGTTGCGGTCAGCAGTTTAGGATTGACAGCCGATCCGTCCCGCACTTTTTGCACACCCTCGACAATGACCATCTCGCCGGGCTTCACCCCGTTGTCGATGATCCATTCCGTGCCGACACGCTCGCCGACTTTGACGATGCGGACGCTGACTTTGTTATCGGCGCCGACCACGGCTAGTTGAAAGCTGCCTTGCAGTTCGATCACGGCGCGCTGCGGAACGAGAAGCGCGGCAGTCCGTGTGTAGGTAGAGGCCCGCACGCGGCCGAATTGTCCGGGACGCAGGAAATTTTTGGGGTTGGGAAATGCCGAGACGACCCGGATGGTGCCGGTGGTTATGTCCACTTGGCGATCGGTGTAAAGGACGCGGCCCCTGGATGGGTAGATGGTTCCGTCGGCAAGAATCAACTCCAGGGGAGGAGCGTCTTTGGGAGCGTCCACATGGTCTTGTGGGGCGTTGATGCGGTCAGCCAGACGCAAATACTCCTGCTCGCTGATGGGGAAATACGCTTTGATGGGATTAACCTGAGACACGGAGGTGAGGACAGTGCTGGGGTTGACCAAATTGCCGAGCTGGACTTGAGCAATGCCGGCAATGCCGTCGAAAAGCGACGTGACATGAGTGAATCCCAAATTCAACTGAGCTTGTTCCACTTGCGCTTCTGAAGATTGCACGGCGGCTTTTGCGGCAAGATTCGCTTGAACGTCATTGTCCAGCTGGCTTTGCGCGATGGCGCGCTCTTTGGCGAGAGGCGTGTCGCGGTCAACGTCCAGCTGGGTCTTGCCCATCTGCGCCACAGCTTGCGCCAATTGGGCCTTGGCCTGGTCGAGGAGGGCCTGGAAGGGACGCGGATCAATCTCGAAGAGGACATCCCCTTTGGGAACGGGCGAACCCTCTTTGTAGGTTTGTTTGACGATGTAGCCGGTGACTTGAGGCTGGATCTGGGCGTTGACGTAGCCGTCGAGGGTGGCAACCCACTCGCTTACGATGGGCACGTCTCTTTGTGCTACGGGAATGACTTTCACTTCTGGCGGCGCCATGGGGGGCCCCGCAGCTCTCCCGCCGCAGCCAGCAAGGATCGCTAGGGCCGAGAGAACGCTGACCAGCAGGGGCGTGGAGGCACCGGTGGAGTGAGCGGAACGGGAATTACGGAGGTGCTGCCGGTGGTGGAAAGATGGCCCAACGGAGACCGTAAAATGGAGCGACATGAATACTCCTTGGACGACGAGCATAGGCACACCCATACATCATGGGGATGGTTGGCATCGGCTTCATCGAACGCTTCACGAATACCGCGCGGTGTCGAGATGGTACACGATTTCGAATCTGCCGTCAGCGTCCCCCTTAGATGTAAGCGGGGTGCCAGCGGATACAAGAGAAAGTCAGGCGGAAAGGGCCGTCGGTCGATGAGGGGCAGGGGCCTACCGTACATCTCGGGGCCGCGCGGAGCATGACCGTGGGTCGCACGCATTGGGGGTAGAGCTGAAGCAGCCCAAGATGTTCCGGAGAACCATAGGAACATGGTCGGTCGAAAGCGTCACCCGCTCTCCTTTTGAACCTCGTGCTAGAATTCACTCGCACCACCGGCTGTGCGCTCCGAGCCCCCTTCTGGTTTGCTGATGATTTTGTACGGACTAAATCTTAAAGGTCGCTTGTTTTGCCTTTCCGGCCTGCTGGTATTTGGTCTTGCTTTTCCGGTTCCTTCTGCGCTTCCCTCTCAGGACAGTCCCTCCGTGATGCTCAATCTGCAGGTAATCGTTGTGGATTCGCCTGGCAAGGCACAGCAGATTTTGGATCGCCTTAAAAAAGGCGAAGATTTTGCCGCCATCGCCAAGTCCGAATCGATCGATCCAAGCGCCGCGCCGGGCGGCTACCTCGAACTTGTTGATCCTCGAACACTCCGGCCGGAGTTGCGAGAAGCTTTGCAAGGACTCCGTCCGGGGCAGACTACCAAGGTCATTGCGGTGCCTTCCGGATACGTCATTCTCAAGCTTCTGCCGGAGACGCAGCCCGGGGTTGCGCAGGGCATGGGTCCGGGCCAAGGTCGGGATCTCCCTCTCGCGGGTCAAGGAGCCGTGCGCTATCCAGCCGATGTGGCCGGGCAGGTTCTTGCCGACATGCTGTTCCAAAAATTCCCCAAGCCGTCGAATTGGGAGCAAGACTTGCAGGGAATTTGCGAGATTCGCAAACGCTCCCTGGCGGCGGGAATCGCGCGACTCGACGAGCTGTTCGAACCCGCGAACAAGGCGCTCGTAGCGATGAAGCCATTTGACGTAATCCAGTCACATTACGCATTGGCGCAACTCGAGGCCTATCAGGGCAACATGGACGAGGCCGTCACGCACTGGGAGGCTGCCTACAAAATTGCGCTTGCTGAAATTCCAACGGGAATTCCGCAACTGACGGAAGTGCTCGGCGTGGCTTATCTCCACAAATCGGAAATGAAGAACAGTATCTATAGCCACCCGGGAGACTGGTGCCTCTTTCCGCCGCGGCTCGCCAAGCCTTATCGCCTGACAGACGATTCCGATAAGGCCGTTCAATATTTTCTGAAGTATTTGGCGATAAAACCGGAACGGCCTGATCAGTTGCAGGTGAAGTGGCTTCTGAATCTCGCCTACATGACGATCGGAAAGTATCCGTCGGGTGTTCCCGAGGAATACCGCATATCGCCATCGGCGTTCGAATCGAAACAGGACATCGGCAGATTTGTGGACGTGGCTCCCGCGGCCGGCTTGGATTTTGCTTCCATGGCGAATGGCGTGATCGCCGACGATTTTGAGAACAACGGGCTCCTGGACTTGGCCGTATCGAGTTACGACGTGTGCGCCCCGATGCGTTTCTTCCGCAACAATGCCGACGGAACGTTCACTGACCGAGCCGCGCAGGCTGGGCTTTCCGCTCAACTGGGCGGGCTAAATATGATTCAAGCCGACTACAACAACGACGGCTGCACGGATCTGCTCGTTTTGCGCGGGGCTTGGGAATTTCCGATGCGAAAATCTTTGCTCCGAAACAATTGCGACGGCACCTTTACCGACGTAACGCGCGAGGCGGGCCTGGCGGAACCCGCTACGCGCACGCAAACGGCCGTCTGGGCGGACATCGACAACGATGGCCTGCTCGACCTATTTGTGGGCAATGAAAATGGCCCCAGCCAGCTTTTCCATAACAAGGGCGACGGAACGTTTGAAGATATCTCACAC
>Ga0207067_10322_pt1 | contig 13045 bp, 10 predicted proteins | sample Alteio_BWMinCont_25_FD_153484 | JGI IMG/M metagenome (GOLD analysis project Ga0207067, IMG submission 153484) | Enriched cells from forest soil in Barre Woods Harvard Forest LTER site, Petersham, Massachusetts, United States -... | ecosystem: Environmental > Terrestrial > Soil > Temperate forest >...
GCGGCCAAAACAGCCACCATTGTAAGCCAGGGAAGGAGCAGTACTGACACAGTTTGTGTTGGTAAGGTTTAATGTTTATCGAGATCTACACAGCCTTGGTTCTGCCCAAGTCGCTGCTCTCACAACAGCAATACAGGAATTCTGATCACAGAGTTTCAGATCTTAGTCGGTATTCACGCTTATTTCGCGCCGAGCCCTGCCTCCACAAATCCTCCAGCGAACGTTGTGACCGCCAATGTTTAGGCGGGCGCTTTTAGTCTCGACTTTTCCAGGCATATCAATCAGTGTGGATAGTTCTCTTGCTCTCATCAGAGCTTCCCCCCATCCTGTGAATCTTGCTTCCAGACACAGAAGGCGCTCTTCAGCTCGCGCGGAACTTGGTCGCAGGGACGTTCCCGCGGTTTCATCGCACGTATTCGCCGACCCGCCCGATTAGAAAACCATCCAGCAAACACCATGGCTCGCGTCGAAGAAATCGTACCAGGCATTTATCGGATTTCGACTCCTCCAGGAGATCAATTCCCCATCGGATTTAACCAGTTTCTGATCGCTGATGAAAAACCCGCTCTAATACACACCGGGTTCTACCAAGCTTATGACGCGGTGCGATCTGCCGTAGCCGAGGTCCTCGATCCAAAACAGCTATCCTATATTATACTCGGCCATTTTGAATCCGACGAATGTGGTGGAATGGATCGCTTCCTGGCCGAGGCTCCTCAAGCCGTTCTGGTAGCAAGTGATTTGGGCGCGAACGTGAATCTCAACCGGTGGGGTTGCCAATGCCCGGTAAAAGGGATGCGCGATGGAACCACACTCGACCTGGGTGAACGGCAATTGCGATTTCTGGAAACACCTCATGTGCATCATTGGGATTCAATGATGATCTTTGAAGAGACTAGCCGAAGCTTGTTTCCAGCCGACTTATTCGTTCAGCCGGGTGACCAACCTCCGATCATAACAGAAGACCTCACCCAGGCCATGTTAGGTCTGTACCGCGGCTCCGGCATTTTCGCGCATGAAAACCCAGTCCGGCAAGCGGTCGATCGAATCGAAAAACTAGCTCCTCAATGGTTTCATCCGATGCACGGCGGTAGTTTCAGCTCCGAGCTTGCGTCGAGATTCTATAAGGCCTTACGCGACGAACCCTTCGCCTACAGCAACGTTCTCTTGGGCCGCACCATTGGTTAGAAGTTCAGTCAGGTCAATTACTTAAAATCCGCTCTAGGTGACGTCGTGCAACCGAGCTGGGAGTCTAGAGTTCCCTGCCTCAAGTAAGAGTTAAAAACACCTCGACAGATTGTTGTTTATTTAAGACTGCCCCTCCAGCGGTTCTCCTTCCCTTTGCGGCTTTGCGTGAGATTTTGCTTCGTCTTTTTTTTGCGTTCTTTGCGTTCTATTGAGGCTGGAACCGATTGTAGCTGCCCGAAGTCGTGCTGCAAAGGCCGTCTTCCACTAATCACCTTTCACTTTTCACCTCTCACCCTCTTCCCTTTGCGTGAGATTTCCTCTTTGCTAGAATTCGCAGCTTGATGGGTTCTCGTATGTGATTTTTCTTCACTGGCGAAGTTAGAGGCCTTATAATACAGCTCGGTTTCGGCGCTGTCAGTTGGGGGGAGAAACGGCAGTAACGTAAAACTCCCGATGTCTATCCCCGGTAAATTCAAATTTGATTTTTCAAAATTTCCTGAGGGCGGCCTCCTTATGCTAATTGTCGTCCTCGGGGTGGTCCTAGCGGTTTTCGGTGGCTCGGTTCAAATCCCAAAGTTTGAGACGACTCCGGACGGTAAACGAGAACGGGCTATGATGACCAATGCCGCAGGTCAGCAAGTTCCTGCCTTTGAAACGGCCAACAAATTCTTCAATGCTCAAACGATTGTACAGATCGCCAAGGACACGAGTTTCTTCGCCATCATGGCCGTAGGGATGACCTTTGTAATCATTACAGGCGGGATCGATCTGTCCATCGGGTCGATGTACGCCTTGGCCTCTGTGTGCGGGGCCCTGGTGCTTTCGCCATATGGTCCATCTGGAGGCGGGGTCGCAACCATCCTCGGCCTGATTACAACGATTGGCGTCGGTGCACTCCTTGGTTTTTTCAACGGCGCGATGATTGCGATATTCAGAGTGCATCCGTTCATCATTACGCTAGGTACAATGGCGGTCTATCGTGGTATTGCTTTTGTTCAGACCAGTGGTCAGTCGATCGGTGGATTCCCGGAGGCATTTCGGCATTTCATACGCTGGGAGATTTTGCCGAACTTGAGTTTAGTGCCTTTGATCGTGATGTTAATTGTCGCGATCGCCGGCGGAATTTTGCTGTCTAAAACCACTTTCGGCCGCAGGATTTATGCGATCGGAGGGAACGAAATTGCCAGCCGCTTTAGCGGCATCCGGGTGGCCAGGGTTAAACTGCTGGCTTACACTCTAACCGGATTGACGGCTGGGATCGCTGCGGTCTTGGCCCTTGGATATTATGGGGCTGGTTCCTCCGGCGATGGGCAAGGCTACGAGCTAAACGTGATTGCCGCGGCGGTTATCGGAGGTGCGAGTCTTATTGGAGGAAAAGGAAGCGCGCTCGGAGCGTTACTTGGCGCCATTATCCTACAGATGATTTCCAACGGGCTGGTAATTCTGAACATTCCACAGAACTACAGCCAGATCGTCATTGGGGTGGTCGTGATTGCCGCTGTTCTGTTCGACCAGTTCAGCGCCTGGCTTGCGAAGCGGCGTTTGTTAGCCAGGACCAGTGCCATGAAAAGGGAACCCCTTCCGGCCGGTGACACTCCTCTCTCTTCAAGCCCAAATGCGTAATAATCCCTATCTGATCGCGCTTGCTTCCCTAATCGCTTTGCTGCCGGCGCCGCTTACCTCTTACGCGGCGGATGAAAACAAGCTGGAAGTCTTTTCCTGGTGGACCTCGGGCGGTGAAGCCGCCGCACTTGATGCGTTATTCAGTGTTTACAAAAAGCAGAATGCTGGCGCTGAGATCATAAACGCTACCGTGACCGGCGGCGGCGGCTTCGCGGCTCGGTCGGTCTTGCAAACTCGTTTGGTCGGCGGCAGTCCACCCGACACCTGGCAAAGCCATCCCGGCTGGGAATTGCTTGGGCAATACGTAGAACCAGGTTACTGCGAGCCGATTACCGATCTCTACAAGAGCAACGGATGGGATAGGGCGTTTCCGAAGGAGTTGGTGGTGGATCTGATGACCAAGGATCGACAGATCTACGCCGTCCTCGCCGGAATCCATCGAGGAAACGTCCTTTGGTATAATACCAAGCTGCTTGAAAAGAACGGAATCAAGGTGGGCGACACAATAACCTACGATCAGTTCTTTGCGGCCTGTGATAAGCTGAAGGCGGCCGGCATTCCTGCTCTGGGTGTCGGCGACTCACAGGTTTGGGCGTCAGCCGAGCTCTTTGAGAACACTTTGCTGGGCGTTGTCGGGCCAAAAGGCTGGACCGATTTGTTCAGCGGTGCAATGCAATGGGACGACCCGAAGGTTAAAGAGGCGATAAAGCTGTTTGGGAAAATGCAGGATTTCGTCAATCCGGATCATTCGGCTCTGAGTTGGGATCAGGCCATGAAAGCGCTTATGGAGGGCAAGGTGGCATTCAGTTCCATGGGTGATTGGGCTGATGGCGAGTTCCTCAAGGCCAATTTGAAAGAGAAAGAGGATTTCGGGTGGGTATCTCATCCCGGTACCGCCGGTTCATTTATCATAGTGGCTGACGGCTTCACGCTGGCCAAAGGTGCTCCCCACAAAGAGGCGGCCCTGGCCTGGTTAAAGAGCATCGGCAGCAAGGAAGCGCAGGAGGCATTCAACCGCCTAAAGGGCTCGATCCCGGCACGAACCGACGTCGATCGCTCGAAATTCGATGCCTATCACCAGTGGTCTATGGATTCCTTTGCGAAGGACAAACCAGTGGCTAGCTGTGTGCATGGCGAAGCTGCTCCGGCCGCCTTTCAACAGGCATTGAACGACGCCGTGACCACTTTCCTTGTCGACAAGGACATTGACCATTTTGCCAATGCGCTGGTCCAAGCGGCAAGACAATCACCATCAGCAAAATAGATTGTTCGCCAGCTTCCCTTATTGACGCAGTTGGCAGGCAGGAAGACCGGTGCGTATCAGCCGGCAAAAGGCCGTCGGACAAGTCGCGCCTCCTCCAGGCTACGCTATTGTATGCCTATCTTATCTGCGTTCATCTGCGGTTATTCTGTCTTCGCTGCCTGTCGCGCCGTCTTGTCCGCCATAGCTTTGGCGACGGAGGAAGGCTTGGTGTAGGCGGATCAATCGGTGTCCATTCGCGGTTCATCGGTACTTAGTGATATCACGCGATTTCGCGGCTATTCTGGCGGGAAAGCGATCAGATGACGCCCGTCTCGAGCCAATCGAGGTCGCCACTGAGAACTCGTTGTGCGAGCCGATACCCGCGCCGATCAACATTGTGTCTAGCGCTGTAGAACAGCCGCTCGATACGTAGCCGCGCTGTTCGTGAAAAATAATCGGCGAGCGCAAGCAGGTCCGGGTCAGCCTTTTTGCTCGTCGCGAGCGCCGATTGGGCACGGGCACAACTGCTGCCGATAGCAAAGATCTCAGCGCCGATATCGACAAAGCGTCCGAGTAAAAGTTGTTGGCGTTCCAACTTCGGCCCGTGACGTGCCATCGCATGAAATATCTCGCGAGCCAGCCGCCGCGAGGAATCCGCAGCAAAACGCAGATGCGGAGAAAGCACGGGATGGATACCTGCGCCGCTACCCGAGGCGAAGGGCGATAGCCATTGCTTCGGATACCAGGTCGCGTAGAATCCAGCGGCCCGGATCGCGGATTTGAAGCGCTCGGGCATCGGCAATTGCGAGTTCAACATTGGCGCTCCGACTTTCAAATGAGGATCGAGCATTTCACGCGCAATAAATAGTCACATAATTTCACTTGATCCCTCGAAAATCGTATTGATGCGGCAATCACGGAGAAAACGCTCGATGGGCACTGGTTCCTCGCCTCGGGCAGCAAGGGATTGCGCTGTTTCATAGCCGCGCCCACCGCGGATCTGCATCGTATCATTGATAATCTCCCAACTACGCTCCGCCGCCCAGAGTTTGCAGAGTGCAGCTTCTAACCGGACATCGGCTGTCTTGTCGCGATCGACGATGCTGGCGGCAAAAAGCACCATCGATTCCATCGCAAAAATTTCAGCTGCCATGCGGGCAAGCTTATCCGCAATGGCAGCATGTTTGCCGATCGATGTCCCCCATTGTTCTCGCTCGACCGCCCATTTCCGCGCAATGGCCAAACATCGCTTCGACACGCCCACACATGCAGCCGGCAACGTTAACCGTCCTGTGTTCAACGTGGTCAACGCAACCCGGCTCCTTTGCCTTCACTCAACAGAATATTCTCGCGAGGTACGCGCACATTCGTGAAACGCACGACTCCGTTGTAAAGCGCCTTTAACCCCATGAATCGACAACGACAGACAACCTCGACACCCGGTGTGTCGGTGTCGACCACGAAGGCGGTAATCTGGTTTCGCGGTTTCCCCTTCACTATCTCGGCGGCGTTTTAGCCATCACCACGATCACTCCTGCTTTAACGCCATTCGTGCACCAAAGCTTCTCGCCATTAATGATGAAAGCATCGCCGTCAGGAGTTGGCTCCGCATGCGTTTCCATTTTTGCGGGATCAGATCCAACCTTGGTCTCGGTCAATGCGAATGCCGATATTTCACCGCGAGCGACCCGGGGCAGAAACCGCCGCCTTTGTTCGTCGGTTCCGAACAAGATCAATGGCTGCGGCACACCAATGGATTGGTGTGCTGAAATCAAGGCAGTGAGATTACCGCAGAAACTTCCTAACATCATCCCGGCGCGACAATAGTTAGTTTGCGACAGCCCGAGCCCACCATACTCCGGCGAGATTTTGATCCCGAACGCGCCCATCCGGGCGAGACCGTCGATGACTTGCTGTGGGATTTCGCCAGTACGATCGATTTCATCCGGATCAACCTGCTCTTTGAGGAAATCCCTGAGTCGCTGCAGAAAAAGGTCACCGCGCGCCACGTCCTCCGGGTCTTGCCCTGGAAACGGATGAATTCCAGTCACATCAAAAAGACCCATGAACAAATTCCCTGCGAACCCGTGTTCGGCTTTCGCAGACTCGCGTGCTGCCTCCGTAAGCTCGAGTGCTTCGCGCTGCGCAGGCGACATTTTCGAAGTGTCGAGGACGGACTTCGGATCAGCGATCGGCATAGGGGGGTACCTGAATATCCGTGATATTGACCGGAATGGCAACCGCCCTAGGCCTCCGCTTCGCTCCAATCCGGCGCCTGCGGGACTGTATTCTTTTCAGTGCTTCCGACTTCGCCCAATTCATCCCCTTTAGCTAGCGACCGAGGAAGTCTGCTTTGCTTGAGATTCTATTCGCGTAAATTCGCGTCCATTCGTGGTTCTTTTTTGCGTTCTCTGCGCTCTTTTGCGGCTATTCCGTTTCCTTCCCCCATCCGCGAATATCCGTGTTCATCTGCGGTTGGTTTGTCTTCGCGTAAATTTCGCGTCCATTCGCGGTTGAATAGCCTGATCGTGATATGCTCCAATCAAGCCACAGATGTCATTCTTAAGCCCGGCGTTCACGCTTCTGGAAAAAATCATCACCAGCAGGACCGAGGCGCCATGCGGTGTTCCGCGGATCAATTATTTGGAGCCGCCGGGTGATCCGGGTATCTTTGGTCCAACTTCTGTAACCTGGCGCGTTCTGAGCAATCCAGCTAGCGTTTTCATCGGCGGGATCACCGCCGTCTTATTGGAGTTGGCCGAGCCAAGCGTCCGGTCAGGAGTCTGGGATCACACGGATTTTCGCACCGACCCCATTGGACGCATGCAGAGAACCGGGCTTGCGGCGATGGTGATTACTTATGGCAATACGCGGGACGCCGAAGCGGCGATGTCGAGGATACGGCGCGTGCACGAAGTTATAACTGGGGTTACGCAAGCCAGCAATATCGAGCGAATGATCCGGAGCTACTAACCTGGGTACACGTCACCGCAGCCTACGGGTTTCTAAACGCTTATCTGCGCTACCTCAGCCCAGGCCTCACACGAGCCGATCAAGACCGCTACTACCAGGAATCGCTCAAGGTTTGCGGATATTATGGGTTAACTTCGGTGCCGAACTCCGTTGCCGAGGTGGAGACGTACTTTGAGCGGATGCGGCCAAGGCTACAACATCACGAGATTTTGGCGGAGTTCTTGGCCCTGGTATTGAACACGCCGGTAATTTCGCGTGCGGTGTTACCGGTACAGCGGCTTCTGGTTCAAGCCGCTATCGATCTGTTACCACCTTGGGCACGAGAACTTTTGAGGCTCGAGAAGGGACAACGGTTGCGCGTTGCCATGCGTCCCGCCGTAGGTGCCATAGTAACGTCGGCCGGTCGGGTGATCCGTAACGGACCACCACAGCAGGCGCAACAGCGAATGCGGGCTGCGGATAGTGACCGCAAATAAAAGCGAAAAGCCAACCACAGCCCCAAATTCCCCGGCGTAAAATTAACACCGATGTTAGTGGGAAGGTTGGCCGGAGGGATGAGCCTTGGGGATGTTCATCGCAAGTACGACCTTAGTATCGATGATTCGGGCGGTTGAGGTTTGCCGGAGATCGGGGACGAAGGTGCAGCCACCGGAGAGATATTTCGGAGTTCGCTTTCGAACGGAAAATAGGCTGCTAAAAAGAAGAAACGCGAAACATATCTGTTGCTTGTTGAGAGGTTGTTGCCCAAATCCCAGCTCTCTCTGAATTTCGGTCAGCCCTGCTATTTGCTATTCACGCGGGCCGTAAAAATCCACCACGAAATATTGATGGAAGGGGACCGGATTGGAGCCATATTTGGGTCCCAGAAGGAGGGCGTCCAATGTATAAACGCGCTCACGGTCTTTCCTATATGATCGGGATCCTTCTTTTGATCCCGGATCCATGCCGAGCCATGCCTGGCATCGTGCCGAAACCAGTGTCAATGATAGAAGGTCAAGGTGCATTCCTACTGACGCCGGATACCGCCATCGATGCAGACGCGGCTAGCCAAGAGACGGTGCGCCGTCTCAAACAGGCGCTTACTCCAGCAACGGGGCTTGACTTTGCTTCGCTTGTGGGTGCGAACAGTATCGAGATCCGGAAAGATCCTTCTGCATCTGACCTGGGAAATGAAGGGTATGAGCTGAACGTTACCCCGGCTAGAATCATGATTCGATCCAGCGGGGAAGCTGGGCAATTTTACGCGATCCAAACCCTCCTTCAATTATTGCCCCCGGCGATTTATTCCAAGCAGCTGCAAGCGCATCTCTGCTGGTCCATTCCTAGCGTACAGATCAAAGATCGACCTCGCTTTGCCTGGCGAGGGTTACTCTTGGACGAAGTACGCCATTTCACCGGGAAAGAAACCGTCCTTCGGATTTTAGACTTCATGGCGAGCCATAAGCTAAACGTCCTTCACTGGCATTTGACCGATGACCAGGGATGGCGCATCGAGATAAAGAAATATCCGCTTCTGACCGAGATCGGTTCCCAAAGGCTCCACTCGCCGGTGCTCGGAAATCCAAGCTTGAGCGATGACAGGCCATACAGTGGCTATTTTGCACAAGATGACATCCGACAGATTGTCGGCTACGCCGCCGACCGGTTCATCACCATAGTCCCAGAAATTGAAATGCCTGGGCATGCGGCAGCGGCTCTCGCCGCTTATCCGCAGTATGGTAACACGGACATTCCGAATTATCGTCCGGAGGTCCAAACCTCATGGGGCGTTCATCCTTATGTTTATGCGCCAAAAGAGGAGACATTCACGTTTCTGGAAGACATTTTGCAGGAAGTAATTGAGCTCTTTCCTTCTGAATACATTCACATCGGCGGAGATGAGGTACCTCCTGACCAGTGGCAGGGCTCGCCCTCTGCACAGCAGGTCATGACCGCTCACAAATTTACGACCACTGCGCAATTGGAGAGCTGGTTCGTCAATCGAATCGAAACGTTCTTGAACAGTAAAGGACGCAAGTTAATTGGCTGGGACGATGTGATGGGAGGCAATCTATCCCATACCGCTGGTGTGATGGTGTGGCACAGCTTCCAGTATGCTGACCCGGCTTTGAAGAACGGCAATTCAATCGTTCTGACTCCGCTTGAACACCTATTCTTTGATCTCTACCAGGCTGACATCAAGTCTGTCCCTCAACCAATTGCCGGAGAGGGCCTGAACTCGCTCGAGACAGTCTACGCCTTTTCACCAATTCCGGCCGGAGCCACTCCGGAACAGATAAAATTAGTGCTGGGCATACAGGGAAATGTCTGGACCGAAAATGTTGAGGATTGGCTCAAGGTTCAATACCAACTCTTACCCCGAGGCTGCGCTGTTGCCGAGATCGGTTGGACTCCACAGGATGCTCGCGATTTTGGGGATTTTGAAGGGCGCCTGGGTTATGACTTCCAGCGCTTGAACGCGATGGGGTTGGAATACTATGGGAAGACGCCTGGAGGTCTGCCGTACCGTTGGAGTTCGGCGGATATCAAGTCGGAGGCTTCAGCCATCGATTGGCCGATAACCGGATGGGTAGTTACCGGTCCGTTGCCGGGAGCCGGTCACTGGCAGGTAGTGCCGGGAGAATGGAATGTCCATTTCACGTGTGAAAGCGGCTACGTGTTGATTATCGAGAAGGTAGAAATGTTGGAGAATGGAAAAGCCATTGCCTCGGATGAGCATCTCGCTTCCGCCGGCCCAGGCTACGATAATAATGAGTTCCGGTTGAATATCACTAACGTTAATCCTTCTTCCAAGTACACTCTCCGAGCTTGGGTTCATGGCCTGGGTGGCAACGATTCGAACGGCTACGTCACGGTTTCCCCGCCGAATAGATGAGCGCTGGGAAAGGCAAATGTTGAATGTGAGACGTGACCCCTATGTGACTCCCCCCTAGCAATCACGAATCATCTGTCACCAATCACTCTTTAACCTTCCCCCTTTGCGCCTTCGCGTCTTTGTGTGAGAATTAGTCTTCGCTTTTTCTGCGTTCTTTGCGTTCTTTTGCGGCTATTCTGTTCTCGTCATGGCGGCATGCACCAGATCCACCTGCGATCACTGCGGCTTTTCTGTCGATTTTTGGGATGATGGTAACCGCTACCTGGAATGGCCGGCTGGAACCCGGAACTATCTGTATCACCCAAGCGATCAGTATAAGACCGCGGAGCTTATGCAGAAGATCTATGGACGGCCGCCGACCGCGGAGGAATATACCAAAGCTTTCCAAAGCTACGGCGGTAACGAGAGCGAATTTCTGTGCGAACAGTGTGCCGGCGTCAGTCGCATCGATCCAGAAAGGGATCGTAAAGTCTGCAAGATGTGCGGCTCCACATCTGTCCGACATACCAGCGGACTTGCTAAAACGCAGTGCCCGAAATGTCCGGTTGGTCATTTTGATTGTGGTACACCCGGCGGGATCTCCTGAGTACCAGGTTCTTGGTGCTTTGTTTACAGCTCCTCTTAACGACGACGCAGCGGCTCCAAAAGCCTTGCAGAATGTCACCGATCTGCGATGTCTCGCCAAGACCGTCAAGCATTGCTGACTGACCTTTTTTTGGTTCCCAATGTTAGATGTTTAGACGTGACCCTAGTCCCATGACGCCTATATCTGGCAACTCGAAGCCAAAAACCCGAAGAACACGATTGCGGTATTGGTCCCCGCAGCTGGTCGAGTCGCGTTGGTACTACACTCTGTTGCATAACCGGCGGGCGGCTATTCTGAAAACGGTGCTTTTACTTAAAGGGCGCAACCGTATTGTGATCGTAAACGTTCCGTGGAACCTGGAGAAAGAACTTCCATCCAAAGTTGCTGACCGAAAAGAACTTCGGGATTGGTTCCGTGCCTGAATGGCTGCCGGTAGACGCTGGCAGCATTGAAGTCTTGCCAATCACCTGTCACTTTTCACCCATTCGACGCGCTTACTGCTTGCCTGTATCGAGCTTGTCGAGATGCTCAGGGCAGGCCTCTCACCCTCTTCCCTTTGCGTCTTGGCGTCCTTGGCCGACGTAGCTAAAGGGGGAGACGGGGCGACTTGTCCTCCATAGCTTTAGCGACGAAGGAAGTCTGCTTTGCGTGAGATTTTTCTTCGCCTTTGTGTGAGATTGCATTCGCGTCTATTCGTGTCCATTCGCGGTCCCTTTCTTGTGTTCTTTGCGCTCTTTCTTGACCGACATAGCCTTGGCGACGTCTGTTGCGGCTATTAACTCTCGCGAAGCGATCTGTCATGCGCGCAGCGCCTGCTGAATCGCCTCGCAGACAGTCTCCAGCACCTTCACCCGAGCATACCATTTGCAGTTCGATTCCACGATCGTCCACGGTGCGTATGGCGTACTGGTCCGATACAACATCTCCTCAACTGCATCTCGGTACTGATCCAGTTTTGATCGATTTCGCCAGTCCTCTTCCGTGATCTTCCACTGCTTATGGGCATCTTCCTGCCGCTCCTGAAACCGCCGTAGCTGTTCGTCGGGATCGATATGCAACCAGAACTTGAACAGGACCGTTCCGAAATGCACCAGCTGTTGTTCCATCGCGTTAATCTCTCGATACGCCCGCCGCCATTGCGCCTCAGTGCAGAATCCTTCAACCCGTTCGACCAGCACACGGCCGTACCACGTCCGATCGAAGATCGCAATGTGCCCAGCCTTAGGCAACTGCGCCCAGAACCGCCAGAGATAATGGTGTGCCTTCTCGATATCATTCGGCGCGGCGATAGGTACCACCTCGTACCCCCGCGGATCCAGGTTTTGGGTTAACCGGCGAATATTTCCCCCTTTACCGGCCGCATCCCAGCCCTCATACGCGATGACCACAGGCATACGCCGCCGGTAGATCTCGTGCTCGAGCTCGCGAAGCCTCGTCTGAGCCTCCTTGAGCCGGCCAGCGTATTCTGCGGCAGTTAACGACAGAGACAGGTCCACATGATCGAGCGCGGTTGTCTTGAAAGCATTAATCGTCGGAGCCGGTTGAACCAGCAGCGCCGGTGCTTCGTCGGCCTTCCGGCCGGCAACTGCGGCGCCACGCTCCAACGCATCGATCACGGTTGTGAAAGCCTTCAGAGTCGCGAACCGCCGGTCGTGAGCTTCGACCACGGTCCAAGGAGCGTATCCGGTGTCAGTCTCGGTTAACATGTGTTCTGCAGCTGCCAGGTACTCGTCGTATTGCTTATTCTGCCGTAGATCGGCTTCCGTCACTCGCCAGGCGGTCGCGGCGCTTTCCCTTAGAACATCAAAGCGCTGTTTCTGTTCGTGCTTGGAGATATGGAGGAAGAACTTAACCATCACGACCCCGTCGTCGGTCAGTTGCCGCTCGAATGAACGGATGTCTTCTAATGCCTGGCGGAGTTGTTTCCCTTTGACCTGCCCTTCTACCCGGTCAGTCACAGCCCGGCGATTCCAACTCCGATCGAAGATAGCCAAGCGCCCCCGCGTTGGTGTGCGTTTCCAGAACCGCCACAGGAACGGATAAAACTTTTCCTCCTCCGTTGGCCCGCTTGCGCTGTAGACGGTGAAACCTCGCGGATCAAGTGGCAGAATTAACTGGTTAATCAATGTTCCTTTGCCAGACGCACTCCAGCCTTCGAATACGATAATAACAGGGATGCCCTGAGCCTTAACTTGCCGCTGCAGGTCCGCCAACTTCAGGTCCAGATCACTTTTGAGCCGTTTGTACTCGGCTTTGGCGACCTCCCGCGATAGATCGACGTTCTTGAGCATAAAAGCACTCAGTTCACATCATATCAGGATACCATGTCTGTCCCAGCCTCCACAGATAAATGCAATCGGAACTGATCAACGAATTGAAAGTACGCGAAATGGAATGAACGCGAGTGAATCACGTTCAAGGTCACGAAGATTTTACACCCATTCACCTTTCACTTTTCACCTGTCACCTCTCACCCTCTTCCTTTGCGGCTTTGCGTGAGATTTTTCTTCGTCTTTTTTTTGCGTTCTTTGTGACTTTCTGGGAGTTCTGGCTTCCC
>Ga0207067_10323_pt1 | contig 13028 bp, 14 predicted proteins | sample Alteio_BWMinCont_25_FD_153484 | JGI IMG/M metagenome (GOLD analysis project Ga0207067, IMG submission 153484) | Enriched cells from forest soil in Barre Woods Harvard Forest LTER site, Petersham, Massachusetts, United States -... | ecosystem: Environmental > Terrestrial > Soil > Temperate forest >...
GAAAACGCTAAGCATAAAAATAGTAAGGAACATTAATAGCTGAGAAATATAAAAAAGATCGAGACGATGTTTTACCTCCATCAGATCCTTTTTACGATTTTCTTCTCCGAGCGAGCCATCCTGGGGAAAGTTTATTTTTTCCAGCGATATTAAACGTTTGAGTTTCATATCTTGTCTTCTTCCGACTACAACCCCATTGATGGCTATAATGATGATTAAACCAATTTTTATTTGAAACCAGATTTGTTTGATAAAGACACCTTGGAAAATTACCAACATTGTCACCCCTGACAGAATCAAGAAAATAATTCCAATGTTAACCAGCATATGGAAATTAAATCCATCTTCATTGGATGTAATTGCTCTTGACTTGTCCCTCGTGTATAGTTTCCAGAAATGTTTCATAAGTAAATATTCCACCAGGGTAGTGCCTGCCATAAGAGTTATCCCCACAATGTGGGTGATTAATGCAATTTGATACAATGTTTGCATGACTAAAAATTTGATGGTTAATAATTTTGCCTTCACCTCTCTTCAGATTCCACCTCGTAGTGTATACCCCTGATGCTCAGCAATGGCTTCTCTCACGGGAGGCCATACAGGATTTGTGCCTCCTAGCCTTATCAATTTTCAGAAATAGTTGGGCTTTTCCTATCGTACTTATCGGACTTTACTATATCAACTATGAATTTAGCTACGCTTTGCCTGCTGATTTGCAAACTTGGTTTAGGGAAGTTATTAAAACTCACCTTTAAAGTTTTTATCTTTGGGGAGTCATTTAAGGCAGCCGGTCTTATTGCTGTCCAGGTTAAATTCGAAGCTGCTAATAATTTTTCCTGTGATTCATGGTCCGCGTAGACAAGGCGAAGGTTGGTATAATCAATCATCCATTTGAACCAAAAAGGCACGTCCTTTTTAGTTTCCAGAACACCCCATGCAGAAATTGTAATCAACCGTTTAAGGTTTTGTTGATTCGCTTCGGCGATCACATTTTTCATGCTTTCAGATACGAAATTTTCCGGTGATATTAATTTAGACCAGGGAGCATCTGAAGCTTTTGCGACACTCAAGGCACTTATTATTGCCTCACACCCTTGCATTGCAGCCACTAAATCTGTCCGGCGGGCAGGCGTCCCCTGGTATACTTTAATTGATTTTGAATTAAAGGACATTTTGTTTTTATCCCGCACCAAAATATTTAAATCATAGCCTTGCTTTAGTGCCTCTTCAACGATAAGGCGACCGGTTCTACCAGTGGCTCCTAAAATGAGTATTTTCATAAGTTTTATTTTACTTGTTTGTAATTCAATTATTGAATACAAATCATTTTTTTAACTCTTTAATTTTCGAGTGCCTCTTACAACACTTTATAGATCTGACCGGTTTGTCCGCCCAAAACGCTTTTGATATAAGCCTGGGTAACCCGGCTCATGGTAACAGGAACATGTCCAGGGAAATATGAAAAATAGGTCATTGATTCTTCAACTATATCAGGCCCCACCGCATTGATACGCACGCCATTCTCCAGCTCTATTGCTGCTCCCTTTACAAATCCATTGATCGCTCCGTTCATCGTACTGATGTTCGCTCCCATTACAATCGGATCATCAGCTAATGCGCCTGATGTTAAAGTAAACGACCCCTTCGGACTGATATAATGCTGACCAATCAATACCAAATTGACCTGGCCCATCAATTTGCTGTTAACACCAACTCTGAAATCGGCATCTTTCATGGTAACCAGAGGTCCAAATCTGGCATCCCCAGCAGTGCAAATCAGGGCATCAAATTTCCCGGCGGCTTTGTAAAAGCTTTCAATCGAGTCGATTGACGATATATCTACTTGTATATCTCCACTTTTTGAGCCCACTTTAATTACCTTATGATCTTTTTGTAATAAAGCCGCTACATGTTTTCCAATTGTGCCTGTGGCACCGATAATTAATACCTTCATAGCCTTTGTTTTTGGCAATATTAGTCCATAACTTTACTTTCGGCAAGTAGTGGCACATTTGTCAAGTATTGACATAAAAGACAGTAATACGCACCATCAGCATGTTAGCAGAGAAAATAATTGAAAAAAAAGTAGAACCGGATTGTGATTGCTCTATAATAGGATCAATTAGTATCATAAGCGGCAAGTGGAAACCAGTTATTATCTGGATGTTATTATCAGGGGCAAAGCGGTTTGGCGAACTTCATAAAGCAATTGATGGTATAGCACTAAAGGTATTATCCAGGCATTTAAAAGAACTGGAGGCTGACGGTATTATCAACCGGAAGGTATATGCTGAAGTCCCGCCAAAAGTGGAGTATACACTTACTGAAAAAGGGATGTCACTTAATGATGTGATGCAGCAATTGGCAGAATGGGGCAAAAAGAATGCTATTACTAAATAGGATATTCAAAACAAAGTGCTGGTATTATTAATTTTCCTCCAAGCTCGGCATAGATTTTCCTGACTACGTCGAACCTAGCAAGTGGATCTTCAGATTCGCGACAATAAGTGCTACTCCCAATTCGTAAATAATGGTACCCTGTACTCATTAAAATTGTTTGATGGAAGACACTATGTAAAAACACAAATCTGAAGATTTGCTTACCACTTTCGGCGTAGTCTGAAGACTACGCCGAGCAAAATATCAACTATAACTGCGCCTAAAAATCTAATAGTTCCCTAGGCATAATATCTAATCCTTTCGCCAGTTCAATCAACGTAAGCAGCGTGATATTGATCTGGCCTTTTTCTATTTTACTGATATCACTGTAATCAACATCACACAATTGAGAGAGCTTCCTAAAGCTTAGTTTTTTTCGTGTTCTAATCACTTTAAAATGTTGCCCAAACAGTATCAACTGGGTTTTATCTATCTCCTTAACCATTATTAAACAATTGAAAGTAAGGTCTAAGGATTTGCAAAAAATAGTGTGGGTTAACAACCCCACTTTAATTTTTTTTATTAATTTCGTTGGATGTATAACATAACACTGTTATCCAACGAGGACATAAGACCTAATAAGTTCCAGTAGGTTAAACCAACTCATGCACCTAAACCAAAACCAATGTGGTTCAGAAAAAGAAAAAAGAAGGAGACTATCACGTACCCTAACTTCCCATATCATGCAGGCGAGCTATCGGCTTACCTGGCCGATATGCACTACTTTATCATTGCCCTTAAAGATGGCCGAGTTATCCATTATTACCCTGAAGATTCACTTGCCTTCCACAACTGGCTTATTGCAAATAAGATCCGTGATGTCAATAAATTCTAAACATAGAGGTAACCGTGAGATAATTGCTTATGTTTCTATTGAGCGGAAGTGCCAAGTTGTGCTGAGCGTCTTGAATGCCGTTCATAGAACGGATTTTATTTGCAGTTCCGGATGCCATGCAGAACATCTGGAACAACGGGCGTTACAAACGCCCTACCGTGGCATCCTCGTTACAAACGAGGACGAGAGAGGGGAAATATCTGGTAATACAAAATAAAATCCCGTTGTTATCGTTAATATTTCCATTTCCCCTGAAGCCGTGGCGATATAATCAAGCTCTTAAAAATTCACATAAATCAAATTTATTTTACGTGAGACGATCTCTTTTCATACTATTATTAATGAGTACTACATGCTTTACTGCATTAGGGCAAGGATGGCAGTGGGCGATAAGCAATAGTGGAGATACGGGCAAAAATGGTATAACTACATTAGCCAGCGACAATATAGGAAACACTGTTATTGCCGGTATTAATTACGAAACACAGGTTCTGGGTAATTTTGTGATATCGGATTCGGCGAATTCTTCGCAGGGCTTCATTGCGAAAGTAGATACAGCCGGCAGATATTTGTGGGCAGTATATACTAAGCAAGATTTTATTCCTTTAAAAGTAGTGTGTGATGCAAATGGAAGCAGCTATTTATTTGGGGTATATAACTCAGGAGCAGGACTGTCGTTTTATAATTCTAATGGGGAGGTTGCTACACTGGCAGATAACTATGACACAACAAAAAAAGGAATATATTTTTTGCTGAAATCGGATAACTCGGGCAATATAATATGGCTTCAGAATGTAGCACCTATTACAGAATATACCCCGCTCTATTTTCATTCGGGCGATATGGGAATAGATACATCAGGCCATCTCTGGGTAACAGGTTTTTATTATCTGCATTCAGTAACAATAGGAAGTACTACGCTTATAAACAGCAGTGATTCAACAAATATTTCTCCTTATGGCGTGGTATACAGGTCTAATATTTTTGTAGCAAAATATGATACTAGTGGTAACGTGCTGTGGGCTAAAGACCTCAGTGGTGATGATCCGGGAGGCGGTGGGCAAGCAGGGATTACAGTAACAAAAGATGGGACGGCGTTTTTGTGTGGTTTTTATCTGGATTCGTTTATAAATATAGGGGCGACAAAGTTAACGAGTACCAGCTTAACTTATGGGACGTTCTACGTTGCCAGGCTTGCCGCTAATGGCACCATATTGTGGGCTAAAAATCTTATCCCCGAAAGCGAAATAACTTCTGTTGCAGTTGATAACGATGGCAATTTTTATATTACGGGTACTTATAGTGGCGATACATTAATTGTAGGAAAAGATATCATTGTAGGTACACATTACGGCAATTTTTTTATAGCTAAATATAATGCGCTTGGAAATGTATTATGGGCACATAGTGCTAATGTTACTAATGCATATGGCGAATTCTTTGGCGGCAGGCTTGCTGTTGATGATTGCCACAATATATGGGTATCTGGGATGGATGGAGATGTCCCTTCGGATAGCATTGAATTTGGAGGATATGTATTGCCGGTTAATCCAAATACTGAGAATATACCATTTTTCTTAAAATATACTGCAGATGGAAACTGTGAAGATGGATTTGCCTTCCTTTCAAATGGGTCGGGAGATGTCCCTCTGGTTGCCTGTGATAGCCGGGGCAGCTTATATATCGCAAGCGCAATCCCTAGGCCTGCGCTCTCACTGGGCAACTTAACGCTTTATAATAATTATAGCGCGAATAAATTTTTCGAAGCGAAATATACTTACATGACTTTTTCTGATTTTGTAGATACTGCGGCCCAAGGTGATTTATGTGCCGGTAACTATACATCACTTTATGCTCCTGGCGGGTACATTAATTATATGTGGAACAACAACTCTAATCGTCCCTATGAAACAGTAACCCAGCCTGGTATTTACACCGTGCAGTGTGACAATATCTGTATGGGTAAGCAAATCACAGATATTTTTACTGTAGTAGATGCTCCTTGCGATACATGTATATATATGCCTAATGCCTTTACGCCAAATAATGACGGGCTCAATGACGTGATCCTAGCTGTTGTGAGGCCCTGGTGTAATATTTCAGTGTATTCATTCCGTATATTTAATAGATGGGGTGAGGAAGTATTTCACTCAAATGACGTTTCCGCTGGCTGGGATGGGCGGTATAATGGAATATTGCAAAATATAGGAACATATGAATACCTTCTGACATATACTAATCCTGTGGGTAATGGCAAACACCTGCTCAAAGGTGACATTACACTAATTAGGTAAATATAATAAAATCACGCTCTGTTTACGCCTCACATAATTCGCTTCTTCTTTTATAACGATTTTTTTTGTGTATCGCAATTTCAGGATGGGATATAAACTCAGACGAACATTTTCCAACACACAACAATTCTTTATAAGCGACATTCTTTTATGTGACAAATCTCCCCTTGATGGTAGGCCTGCGTCCGGATTTTATAAAAAATGCAATAGTTTCGCACTGTAAAAATATTTTTAAAAATAACACGGTAATACAATGTCTGATGTACGCCACAACTGGACGATCGAAGAGATACGTACCATTTACCATACCCCCCTACTTTCTTTAGTACTAGAGGCTTCTAGTGTACATAACAAAAATCATAAGTTTGGCGAGGTGCAGATCAGCAGCCTGCTCTCTATAAAAACAGGAGGTTGCAGCGAAGATTGTGCGTATTGTCCGCAAGCGGCACGCTACCACACAGGGGTACAAGTACATGCCCTTATGAAGACCGAGGACGTAGTGACAGCTGCACAAAATGCAAAGGATGGCGGTGCATCGCGTTTCTGTATGGGCGCAGCATGGCGCGAGGTGAGGGACAACAGGGATTTTGACCGCGTACTGGACATGGTGAAAGAAGTAAACAAACTGGATATGGAAGTATGCTGCACACTGGGCATGCTTACCGGCGACCAGGCGCAAAAACTGGCTGATGCAGGTTTGTATGCGTATAACCACAACGTAGATACATCGGCCGAGCATTACGAACAAATAATTACTACCCGCACATACGATGACCGTTTGCAAACATTATCGAATGTACGCAAGGCAGGCATTTCGGTTTGTAGTGGTGGCATTATAGGCATGGGTGAAAAAGATGATGACCGCATAGGCATGCTGATGACACTGGCTAACTTGCCTGAACATCCAGAATCTGTACCTATAAATGTACTGGTACCGGTTGAGGGTACTCCGCTAGCCGATAGCAAACGTGTTCCGTTTGATGAACTGGTGCGCATGATAGCTACAGCACGCATAATGATGCCCCACTCTGCTGTACGCCTTTCGGCAGGCAGGTTGGAGCTTTCTATAAGCGAACAGGCTATGTGCTTTATGGCGGGCGCCAACTCTATTTTCGCAGGGGACAAGTTGCTAACCACTCCTAACCCTGAGTTCAATAGCGACAAAGAGATGTTCAACATACTGGGCCTGACACCAAAGGCTGCATTTGTAGATGCCCCGCACAAAAAGAATGCAATGCAACATGAGCCCGCTTGAATTGCACCTGCATAAAAAACTGGAAGAACGCAAAGAAGCCGGCAACCTGCGCCGGTTAAAAATACCCGGCGCAGGGGCCGACTTTTATTCAAACGATTACCTGGGATGGGCAGCAAGTGGTATCATTTCTGAAATGGTACATAAATATGGCCCGTTAGGCGCGGGGTCCACCGGTTCCCGGCTCTTATCGGGCAACAGTGCAGAGGTAGAAGAACTGGAGCAAACCATAGCAGGCTTTCACGATGCTGAAACGGCACTTCTGTTTAATAGTGGATACGATGCCAATGTAGGGCTGCTTGGCGCCATTGCAGACAGGCATACCACTTACATTTACGATGAGCTTTGCCATGCCAGCATAATAGATGGCATACGCCTGAGCCAGGCGCAAGCAAAATACAAATATCGGCATAACGACCTGCATAGCCTCCGCGAGAAACTAGAACGCTTGACGGATAAGGGCAATGTAATTATCGTCACAGAATCTGTCTTCTCGATGGATGGGGATATGGCACCGCTAAGGCATATAACAGCTATAGCAGCAGAGTACAATGCAGCTGTTGTAGTTGATGAAGCCCATGCTACAGGCGTATTTGGCAAACGTGGCGCCGGGCTAGTCTGTGAGCAAGGATTATCAATGCAAATTTTTGCCCGCATACACACTTACGGCAAGGCGCTGGGCTGCCATGGCGCAGCAGTAGTGGGGAGCAGTTTATTAAAGCAATACCTAGTCAATTTTGCACGGCCATTTATCTATACAACAGCATTGCCAGCACATGCGGTTAAGGCCATTAGTTGCGCTTATGAACTCCTTTCTGATCCCGCATTTTCAAATGAACCGTTACATCATCTCATTACCTATTTCCGCAAGCAAGTAGCAGCCTCCGGTATTAAGGGATGCATAGATAGCCATAGCCCGATACAGGCATTGGTAGTGGGCGATAATGAACGCACCAAACACATTGCATCCACGTTGCAACAGGAAGGGCTGCAGATAAACCCCATACTATCCCCTACCGTACCGTTGGGCAGCGAACGTCTGCGCATTTGCTTACATAGTTTTAATACCACCGGGCAGATAAATGACCTGGTAGCAATATTAGGCCGCATATGAATAAGAATATAGCCATAGCAGGCATTCATACAGATATTGGTAAAACAATAGCATCGGCAGTAATAGCTGAGGCCATTGGCGCCGACTACTGGAAGCCCATACAGGCTGGCAACCTGGACCAAAGCGATACCATAAACGTAAGTTCACTCATCAGCAACGGCAGCCAACGGGTACACAAAGAGGCAGTGCGGCTCACGCAGCCACTATCGCCACATGCAGCCGCTGCTATAGATGGTGTAAACATAGATCATACCCTTTTCAAATGGCCCGTGACCAACAAACCATTGTTGGTAGAGACTGCCGGGGGATTGTTATCGCCCATATCGGCCAGTAGTACGGTAGCAGATCTTTTACAGTATTACAAATTACCTACGCTGCTTATTTCTAAAAATTACTTAGGCAGTATCAATCATACTTTGCTGAGTATAGAAGTGATGAAGGCACGGCACATACCTATTCTCGGATTGATCATTAATGGTGACAGCAATGTGCAATCGGAACAGTTTATAGAAACCTACACACAATTACCTATCATAGCCCGGATACCGCACGTGCCACAGCTTTCGCAAGAGGCAATAAGTATATGTGCAGCATCTATAAAACAAGCATTGCTCCAATATCTATAATATGGCAAGCATTACAGAAAGAGACAGGAAGGTAATATGGCATCCGTACACACCTATGAAAATATGGCCCGAAGCTATAGGCATAGTAAGTGGTAAAGATGAGTACTTGTATGACGAACAAGGCAAACGCTATGTTGACGCTATATCGAGCTGGTGGGTGACCCTGCATGGGCACTCCAACCCCTACATAGCACAAAAGATAAGCGAACAGCTAACGGTACTGGAACACTGCATATTTGCGGGTTTCACACACGAGCCTGCTGTGCGCCTGGCCGAAAGGCTTTTGGAAATACTACCTGGCAACCAGGAAAAGATATTCTATACAGACAATGGATCGACCGCTGTAGAGGTAGCCATTAAAATGGCGCTGCAGTACTATAACAATAAGGGGCAAACGCGCAAGCGCATTGTAGCACTTGAAAATGCTTATCATGGTGATACATTTGGGGCTATGTCGGTAAGTGGACGCAGTATGTTTACCAAGGCGTTCGATCATTTTTTGTTTGATGTGGATATCATTCCATTTCCTACTGATGAAAACCAGCACGTGAGCATAGCCATACTGGAAGAGTTACTCATAAAGGGCGATGTAGCTGCTTTTATTGTAGAACCACTGGTGCAGGGCACTGCCGGGATGCAAATGTACCCACCAGCAGTATTAGAGGCCTTTTTTGCACTGTGCAAGAAGCACAACACACTGATCATAGCCGATGAGGTGATGACCGGCTTTGGCAGAACAGGTACTTTGTTTGCCTGCGACACCATCACTACTCCACCCGATATCATTTGTGTGTCGAAAGGTATTACCGGCGGTACTATGCCACTGGGCGTGACCGCCTGCACTATGGATGTGTTTGATGCGTTTTACGACGATGACCGCACCAAGGCCCTGTATCATGGTCATTCTTATACGGCTAATCCCATAGCCTGCACGGCATCCCTTGCCAGCCTTAATCTGCTTTTAGCTGACGACTCCGTGGCCAACCGCAAAAGGATAGCTGAACGGCATACTGCATTTGCAAGCAAAATAGCAATGGCCGAAAATGTAAAAGTAACCCGGCAGGCAGGCACCATTTTAGCCATAGAGCTTGACACACATGAACCTACATCGTACACGAACAAGTACAGGGACCTTATTTATAGGTTCTTTATAGATAAAGGAGTACTGATGCGCCCGCTGGGCAACATCATATACCTTATGCCGCCCTATTGCATATCAGACGCTTCACTTACTTATGTGTATGCCTGCATAGAAGAATTATTGGGAATTTTAAGTACACAATAACTTATGGAACAGCAACAATTAAAAACAGTTATAGATAAGATCACTGCATCGCCCGTTACACATGCCAAGTGGCTCAACAGCTTGTCTATGATGGAGAATACGGGTGCACGCAAAATATCCCGCTACGAGCACCCTGTGCATACCGATATAATAGTGCTGAAGCACGCAGCCGAAGAGGCACGCCATGCCTACTACCTTAAAAAACTTATAGCGAGGGTGACACCCAATGCATGTCCTGATTATTCATTTCAGTACTTGTTGGCACCAGTAGAAAGCCACCACTATCTGCATAGACTAGACACACAGGCCTGCCGCTACCTGAAGACAACCATGGGCCTCACCGGACGCGAAATGAAGCACGGAGCATATCTCCTGGTTACCTATGCCATAGAGGTAAGGGCCGATATGCTGTATGAAACTTACCAGGAGGTACTTACTGCCATCAAATCGCGGGTGAACGTAAAATCCATCATTAAAGAAGAGGAAGGCCATCTTGCCGAAATGACCCGCATGTTGCAGGCATTCCACCCGCAATGGGAGTCTTTAGCCAACGATGCCGTACAGATAGAATCAGCATTGTTTACCGCATGGATGAAGGCAGTGGAGCAAGAGGTGAGCGATTAAATATTGGGGCCTGAGATGTAAGATCGACAATGGAGGCCTGGAGATTTTAGAATACTTTAAGCAACACATTTAATTGCAATTATATTGACACTAAAAAGGTGGGCTGTGGCTCACCTTTTTAGTTTTTTAAGCGGACCACGCACCTAGGATCATTTAGACATCTAACTGTGGTATTGTATGTGCATTGCACAATTCCTTCTTGGGTACGGGGCGCATCTACGAAGCGCATAATCACTTCGCTTGTTATTTTCTACAAAGTTGTAGCCCCTACAGGGCATACCTGCATAATCTGATTAATTTAGATGTCTAACTGGTATAAGTATCACTTGCTTTGGCAACAATTACAGTTTCCACAAAATAATTTCTGGCGGCTTTTATTTGGTATTGTTGATGTTTTTATAGATATTAATACTCTTATTAAAAAACTACAAACTTATGTCTCTAAAACTCTACGCAGCACTGCTTGCGTTACTACCCCTTGCCGCCATTGCGCAACCCACTGTTGTAAACCGCGAACAGTACCCAGACAATGCAATCGTACACTACCTGTACACTAACACTTTGCCTGCCGGCAGCGCAGGCACCAACCAGACGTGGAATTTCTCAACCCTTACAGCTGACATCAGCAGACTCCATGACACGCTAACAGAATACGTAACTGTACCGGGCAGTGCCGGCGGCCCATATGCAGGCCTGATGCAGGCCGAAAAATTCTCTGACAGTACAGAACAATACATAAAAATGAATGGCAGTAATCTTGGAATTTCTTTTTGGGCTGACTCTGCCGTTGCGGGGTATTTTACAATCTATGCCCATCCGGTGGTAGATCAAATAAATAGTATGTCATTAGGTGCCACAGCAAGCGATACTGACACATATACATTTAGAAACAATAACGATCTTGGTACCGGCCATGCTTCAGTTACTCTTGTGGTAGATGCATATGGAACACTGACATTGCCTAATGGCACATACAATGATGTGGTGCGATTAAAAGAGGTTAAAAACGACTCGGAAGTAATCCCGATCCAGGGAGTCAAAATCATTGAACAAGAAGTGAGTTATAGATGGTATAATGCTTCTTACGTATCGCCTTTGCTCACTAGTGATACTGCGTATTATAAAATCAGTGTTGCAAGTAATCCTGCTGCCGACACCGCGGAGTACATTACATATACCCGGTACCTGCTGGCTGAGCATATAAGCACAGGTGTTGGTACTATTCCATTGAACCATGTTTCGTTTAGCGGGCATATTGGTAATACCGTGGTTGCGCTGGCTGGCAGTTTCTTAGTTGGCAGCAAGTACACGGCTTGCATTTTCAATATGTTGGGGCAAAAAGTGTATGACAACACTTTTGCAGGAGGACTGCAACAAGTAAACCTATCGTTAAGCAGCAACTTGCCACCCGGCACATATACCATACTGATAATGGAAACCGGCAAACCAGCAACGATGAATACTGTAAAAACAACTAAGGAATAAGTACGGTGTAGTTGCTTCAAGACATCAATCCATTCTTGTCATAGCAAATTGACCTCGTTTCTTTTGCAGGAATTACGTCTATAGCGTTAAAGGCTCAACACATTGTAGTATAGCGATGGCGGCGATAAATATCGCCGCCATCTTTGTGCCCTTAATAGTTATTCATTTTGTTGTTGCCTGAGTTTATAATTTAAATGGGTTGGTAAGTAAGTACAACAACCCCGTCTTTAAATGCTTTGGTTGAAATTAGTTTAAGATTCGATTGGTGCTTTATACCCTTGAATATAGATGTTCCTTTGCCTATAGCAACGGGATCGAGCATGAATTGAAATTCATCAATTAAACCATTTTCGGCAAACAGCGTTACTATACTTCCGCTGCCGAGTATAGTCATGTCTTTACCTGGCGTATTTTTTAGTTTTTTTATTTCTTCCACAATGTTTCCTTTCATTACGCTTGTATTGTTCCACGCAGGGTTCTTAATTGAATTCGAAAACACAATTTTCTCTGCGTTGTTCATTCCTTTTGCTACATCAGGAAACATTTTAATGGCGTTCTCAGTTGGCCAGAAACTTACCATTTGATCATAAGTAACACGACCAAAAAGCAGTGTGCTGTTATATTGCAACTTATCTTCAGCATATTCTGTTTCTTCACTGCTTTGCTGATGTTTATGCCACGCATATTCTCCTTTTTCAGGGCCTTCAAAATAACCATCCAAGGTCATAAAATTAAATACAGTTAATTTTCTCATCGTTTTAGATTTTAATTGTCAATAATTTTGATTAGCTGCAAAAATACTTTGCGCCAATCTGCTGTGCATTGACATAGATCAAAAAACGCTATTTAGATTTTAACCGGCTTAATGTTTCTTGCGCAATATCAAGATAGGAAGCTAATATTTTATTAGAAAGTTTTTGAACTAAAATAGGGGTCTCTTTTAACAATAGTTCATATCGCTGTTTAGCTGAAAGCGTAACTAAACCTTCAATTTTTTTGTTCTGAAACGAATAAGCCATTTCTAATATTCTTTGATAGAATATTTTCCATTTAATCATTTCATTGTTTAGTTTA
>Ga0207067_10324_pt1 | contig 12990 bp, 10 predicted proteins | sample Alteio_BWMinCont_25_FD_153484 | JGI IMG/M metagenome (GOLD analysis project Ga0207067, IMG submission 153484) | Enriched cells from forest soil in Barre Woods Harvard Forest LTER site, Petersham, Massachusetts, United States -... | ecosystem: Environmental > Terrestrial > Soil > Temperate forest >...
CTACGGCAATGGCTGCAAGTGAATTTTCAACATTGTGAAGACCCGGCAATCCCAGGTTTACTTTTTCCAAAGTGCCTGCAGGAGTTAAAATATCAAAGCTGTAAGAGCCCTTATCAACAACAATATTTATCGCACGAAAGTCAGCAGGTTTCGCAACTGAATACGAAAGATACAAGCCGATATAGGTTAAAGAATCTTCTACACTTCTGTTAATAATTAGTCTTCCTCCGGGTTTAATTTGCGATGCAAAGCTGGAATAGGCTTTATCCATTTCGTTTTTATCCCCATATATATCAAGGTGATCCGCATCGAGAGATGTGATAACTGCTATAGAGGGATGAAGTGTCAGGAAGGAACGGTCATATTCATCCGCCTCCACTACGATAGGAGCTGCTACTCTGGATTCAGGCTGTTCACTGGCGGCAGACAAATTAATTGTGCTGTTTTTGCTTAATAAAAGATTTGAATTGTAATTCTTGCTGATACCCCCTAAAAATGCAGTACAGTCAATGCCTGCAGTTTTAAGTATGTGAGCAATGAGCGTGGATGTGGTCGTCTTACCATGCGTTCCGGCCACAGCGATCGTAGGGGATTGTTCTGTCAAGAAACCCAATACTTCAGCACGTTTACTAATGTTTAACCCTAAATCATTAAATAAAACATACTCGCTGTGGCTTTTTGGAACAGCAGGTGTATACACAACCAATAAATTATCCTTTGTCCATTTCCCGGAATTTAAATTCTTACGGATGATTTCCGGATTTTCACTGAAATGAACTTTTATTCCTTCTGACTCCAGTTCAGTGGTCAGCCGGGTAGGCGTTTTATCATATCCGGACACTTCCTTTCCTGCAGCCTTGAAGAAACGGGCCAATGAACTCATGCCTATACCTCCTATGCCAAGAAAATAGAAATAGTGGATGTCAGATAATTTCACCTTAGCAGATTAAGTTCAATATTTCTCTTGCAATCTTTTCCGCTGCATCCGGCCTTGCCATCTTCCGGATGTTTTCCTGTAATTGTTTTTGCCTGGCTTCGTCCTTGACCAACGCCTTTAATTCCGTTCCAAGCTCAGCAAATGCCTCTGAGTCTCTTACAAGTATGGCTGCATTACTATCCACCAAAGTTCTGGCATTCCTGGTCTGATGGTCCTCGGCCACATTAGGTGAGGGTATAAGAATGCAGGCCTTGCCTGCCACTGCCAGCTCAGACAGGGAGATAGCGCCTGCACGTGAAACCACAATATCAGCTGCTGCATAGGCCAGGTCCATTCTTGAAATAAAATCAAAGGCTTTCATTCCTTTTGTTTCACTGGACCGGATCGTTTCCTCCGCTTGAGGAAAAAATACCTTTCCTGTTTGCCAGATGAGTTGAACAGGTATACCTGCTAAACCCTTCAGTTCTTTTGCTATGCTTAAATTAATTGTGCGTGCCCCCAGGCTGCCCCCTATAACTAAAACTGTCCTGACCCCCTCTTTCAATCCAAAAAAATTGAATGCCTCTGCCCTTTTACTCTCCAGGTTATTTATATCTTTTCTAACCGGGTTTCCGGTTAGAATAATTTTTTCTTTGGGAAAAAATTTTACCATCCCTTCATACGCCACGCAAATTTTATTCACTTTCCTTCCCAATAATTTATTGGTAATGCCCGGATAGGAATTCTGTTCCTGAATGAGCGTTGGGATTCCGTAGCCTGCAGCTACATTCAAAAGGGGACCACTGGCATATCCTCCGGTGCCAACTGCAACATCCGGCCTCCAGGATTTGACAATTTTTTTTGCTTTGATCAGACTTGCCACTAATTTAAAAGGGAAAATCAGATTTGACATGGTCAGCCTTCTTTGAAATCCACTGATTGGCAAGCCTTCAATTTGGTAACCTGCTGCGGGAACTTTTTCCATTTCCATTCTTCCCATTGCACCGACAAACAAAAACTCTATATTTTCAGTTGCCGCCTTCAGTGCATTGGCAATAGCAATCGCCGGGAAAATATGACCCCCGGTTCCACCTCCGCTGATTATCACTTTAAGCGACTTCAATTTGTCCCGTTTTTAATCTTTCTTCAGTCTGGCCTGATAAATTCTGTTTATCGTTCTCTTTTTCAATTGAGGAGCTTACACTTAATATCATTCCAATTGCAATACTCGTAAACCAGATGGAGGTCCCGCCCATGCTGACCAATGGTAAAGGCTGACCGGTAACAGGAAATAGGCTCACTGCCACAGCCATATTGATCATTCCCTGAAATACAAGACTAAAGCACAGACCTATCGCCAATAAGCTGGCAAAAGTTTTGTCACTTTTTCCTGCAATACGTATAGCGCGGAAAAACAAAATAACATATAAAAAAACAAGTGCAAAGCCTGCTATCAATCCATACTCTTCGATAAGTATCGCATAAATAAAATCAGAGGATGCCTGAGGTAAAAAATTTCGTTGAGTACTCCCACCTGGGCCCTTTCCAAAGGGTCCTCCGGTGGCAATGGCAATCTTGGCTTGTTCCGCCTGGTAATTGGATTCACTGTCGCCTTTGGAAAAGTTTTCAATGCGTGCTTTCCAGGTTGAAACCCGGTTATTGATATGCGGAAATGCAAAGATAATTCCTATAAAGATGCCAAGACAGAGTACGCCGATACCAATCAATGAAAGAATGTATTTCATGTTTATCCGGCCGATAAAAAGAATAACAAGGCACGTAACAAATAAAACCGCCGCCGTTGAAAAATTAGCAGGGAGTATTAATCCGCAGATCACCACGATGGGAATAACAATGGGTACAAAAGTTGTTTTAAAATCTTTTATCTGGCCCTGCTTGAGCGCTAAAACACGCGCAACGTATGCAATCAGGGCTAATTTGGCAAAATCGGAGGTCTGAAATGTAAGCGCTATTCCTGGGATTTTTAACCACCTGCTTGCTTCTCCGGCGCTTACACCCTTTATCAGGGTAAATACCAGCAGCGGGACAGAGAGGTACAAAGCTATCTGTGAAAGCCTGGAGAAATACGTGTATTTAATGGTATGCGTAAAATACATGAGCAATAAACCAAAACCAATAATGGTGGAATGTTTAAACAGATAATACTCCGTATCACCCGATTTATAGCGATACGCCAGGGCAACAATGGAACTGTAAACAACCAGTATAGAAACAATGGATAGCAACAGCACCACTATCCAGATAACCTTGTCTCCTTTTATTTTCGAAAAAATGTTCATTTTAACATAATTTGCCCGTACAGATATTCTACAATGATCTTACCGCTGCCTTAAACTGATGTCCACGGTCCTCATAATTTTCAAACAAATCGAAACTGGCACATGCAGGAGATAATAAAACAGTCTCTCCGCTTTTCGCGAGCTTTAATGATACGGTAACAGCTTCCAGCGCGGATCCGGCTTCAACTATGTTTTCCACTACGCCTTTAAAAGCCTTCCTTATTTTTTTATTGTCGGTCCCAAGGCAAACAATTGCTTTTACTTTTTCTTTCACCATTTCCATCAGCATACCATAGTCATTCCCTTTGTCAATGCCGCCAAGAATAAGCACTACCGGACTTTCCATACTTTCCAGAGCATACCAGGTAGAATTAACATTGGTCGCTTTTGAATCATTGATAAAACTAACACCATGTACTTTGCTGACAAACTCCAGCCGGTGCTCCACATTCTGAAAGTCAGACAGACTTTCCCGGATAACTTCTTTACGGACATCTGTCAGTCTGCCTACAATTCCTGCAGCCATTGAGTTGTAAATGTTGTGCTTCCCCTGTAGGGCCAGTTCCTGAATTGACATACGTGTTTGGTTTTTTTGGTTTATACTGATTATTAATTGATTCTCTTCGAGGTAAGCACCCTGATCCACCTTTTGTTTAATGGAAAAAGGGTATTGCTTTGCGTGAATTGCCCTTTCTCTGACCCCTTTTGCCGTAAATTCATCATCGAGGCAATAAATAAATGCATCTGATTTTGTCTGATTTTGAATCACTCTGAATTTTGAATCCGCATAATTCTGCAACTCATAATTATATCTGTCCAGATGATCCGGGGTCACATTCAGCAATACGGCTGTGTCGGCTTTAAACTGATACATTCCATCCAGCTGAAAACTGCTCAATTCAATTACATAGTAATCGTAGTTACATTCAGCTACCTGCAGTGCCAGGCTTTTTCCTACATTTCCGGCCAGGCCGGCATTCAAACCAGCCTTTGTAAGCAGATGATGGGTCAATAAAGTGGTTGTGGTTTTCCCGTTACTTCCTGTTATGCAAATCATATTCGCCTTACTGTAACGCCCTGCAAATTCTATCTCAGAAATGACCGGTATCTCCAATTTTCTCAGCTTCTTAACCAGGGCTGCATCTTCCGGGATACCCGGGCTTTTGACTACTTCCGATGCAGACAGTATCAATTGTTCGGAATGCTTCTCCTCTTCCCAGTTAATTTGATGTTTTGACAGAACGGTTTTGTATTTCTCTTTGATTTTCCCTTTATCAGACAGAAAAACATCAAACCCTTTTTTCTGCGCCAAGACAGCAGCACCGGTTCCGCTTTCCCCTGCTCCGAGTATGACGATGCGTTTTCCTGTCATTACCTCAGTTTTAAGGTTACAATGGTTAATATGGCCAGCATCACTCCGACTATCCAGAAGCGTGAAACAATTTTTGCTTCGTGCATGCCCAGCTTTTGGTAATGGTGGTGTAAGGGTGACATTTTAAATACCCGTATCCCTTCGCCGAACTTCTTCTTGGTGTATTTGAAATAACTTACCTGTATCATCACAGATAAATTCTCGATCAGAAAGACACCGCACATAACAGGAATCAGCAGCTCTTTCCGGATAGAGATCGCAAATACCGCAATGATCCCACCCAGGGCCAGACTTCCTGTATCTCCCATGAATACCTGTGCCGGGTAGGTATTGTACCACATAAACCCAACACAAGCCCCGATAAATGCACTCATGAATACAACCAGTTCCCCGCTGTTTGGTATATACATGATGTTGAGGTAGTCAGCGAACGTGTAGTTACCCGAAACGTAGGCCAGCGCCAGTAATGTAACTCCTATGATGGCAGAGGAGCCGGTCGCAAGGCCATCAATCCCATCTGTAATATTGGCGCCATTGGATACGGCCGCGACAATAAAAATGACAATTGGAATAAAAATGATCCACGCCCATTTTTTATACCCTTCTCCTGTCCATTTCAGCAGCAAGGCATAATCAAATTCATTGTTCTTGACAAAAGGGATAGTGGTTTTCATAGATTTCTCGACGACTTTGGAATAAATGGGTACACTGGTCATTGTCCCTGTGCCCGTTTCATCGTCCAGTGAGTTTTTAACTGCACTGTATATTTTTTCCTTAACGACTACATCCGGGTGTGTGAAGAGCACTATACCTACTATCAGACCGATTCCAACCTGTCCGACTATTTTAAAACGTCCCTGCAGGCCTTCTTTGTTTTTCCTGAACACTTTTATGTAATCATCCAAAAAGCCAATCAGACCCAGCCAGATGGTTGATACCAGCATCAGAACGATGTAGATATTGTGCAACTTTGCGAATAACAGTGTTGGAATTACAATAGCGGCAATGATAATCAAACCGCCCATGGTTGGAGTGCCTTGTTTTTGCGACTGACCCTGCAGGCCAAGGTCGCGGATTGTTTCACCTACTTGTTTTTTGTTCAGAAAAGCAATCAGTTGCTTCCCGAATAAAAGGGAAATGACTAAAGAAGTAAGGACGGCGAGTGCTGCGCGAAATGAAATGTATCGGAATACCCCCGTTCCGGGAAGATCATAGTGTCGGTGTAAAAAGTCAAATAAATAGTAAAACATTACTTTTCAAATAATTTTAGATTCTCGTTCAAAATTTTCCGGTCATCAAAAGGATATTTCACTCCTCTGATTTCCTGATAGGATTCATGCCCTTTACCGGCCAGCAGAATAATATCACCCGGCTCTGCCAATGAACAGGCCGTCTTTATGGCCTCTTTACGATCAGTAATACACAGTGTTTTCTTGTAATGCTGAGGCTCAACGCCTTTCTTCATTTGCTTGATAATTCCATCCGGATCTTCCGATCTTGGGTTATCAGAAGTAAGAATGACGCGGCTGCTCCATTCACAGGCTATCTTTGCCATCAGAGGACGTTTCAAAGCATCCCTGTCGCCGCCGCAACCAATTATGGTTATGACCTGTTCATTTCCGGTACGGATTTCATTTAAAGTCTGCAGCACATTCATTAATGCATCAGGTGTATGCGCATAATCCACAATACCGATTATCCCATTTTCAGTACGCTCATATTCAAATCTGCCTTCCACTGCATTCAGGTTACTAAGCGTGGTGAGAATATTGATTTTATTTTCTTTCAACAAAGTGGCTGTGGCATAAACAGCCAGCATATTATATGCATTGAAGGCCCCGATCAGCTTTGTCCAGACCTCACTCCCTTCTATATTCAGCAGCAGGCCGGAGAATTGATTTTCGACGATTTTACATTTGAAATCTGCACTGGTTTTCAGTGCATAGGTCTTTTTCAATGCTTTTGTATTTTGCAGCATTATCAGGCCATTGGCGTCATCCTTATTTACGAGCGCAAATGCATCTTCTCCCAGCTGATCAAAAAAACCTTTCTTCGCTCTGATATAGGCGTCAAATGTTTTATGATAATCAAGGTGATCGTGCGTTATATTTGTGAATACACCTCCGGCAAAATTCAAACCTGCAATTCTGTTCTGAACAATGGCATGTGAGCTCACTTCCATAAAGCAATACCGACAGCCACGGTCCACCATCAGCTTCAATAGTTCGTTCAGCTGGATGGCATCAGGGGTGGTATGCGTTGCCGGAATAACTTCTGTATGGATTTGATTCTTTACAGTTGAGAGTATTCCGGCTTTGTGCCCTAACGTCTGAAAGAGGTTGAATAAAAGTGTAACGGTCGTTGTTTTACCGTTTGTTCCTGTTACACCTATCAGTTTAAGTTTTGTGGAAGGATTATCATAGAAATTAGCGGCTATTAGTCCCAGCGCATAGCTGCTGTCTGTTACCCGTATATACGTTATTTTCTCATCCTGTACTCCGGGCATCTCTTCACAGACAACTGCAATAGCTCCGGCACTAATGGCCGATTCAACAAACCGGTGTCCGTCCATTTGAGTTCCTCTCGTTGCTATAAACAGGCAATCCTTTTTTACCTGACGGGAATCAAAACAAACAGAGGTAATTGCCAGATTGGTTGATCCGATGACTTCTACCAGGCCTGCTTTATAAAGTATATCTTTTAACAATTTCATCCGGCCAGTTCAAGTTCAATTGTTGATCCGTTTGCGAATCGTGTTCCTGCTTCCGGAATTTGCCTGGTAATTACCCCGCTACCATTCAGCTTTACATGAAAGCCTCCATTCTCAAGTAAGAACAGTGCATCCTGTGCTACCATGCCAATTACATTGGGTACTATATTTTTTTTGAGGTCTGACGCCACTTTCAGCATGGAGAGGGTGACGGTGACAGAATCATTCACCTGAGATCCAACCCAACCGGATTTATCATGTGCCCCTGAAGTTTTGATCGTCAGGCCGGAAAGTACTGTCCTTAAATCCTGCAAAGAACCTGACCTGACAGCGGGAGCTTTTACTGCATATTCCGGAAGAACTGCATTGATTTCTTTGTGCAAATCCAGGCTGCCTGAGTAAACTTTCTCAGCTATGTCCTTAAATACAGGTCCTGCAACTTGTGCGCCGTAATATTCACCTGTTGAAGGGGCGCTGACAACTACAATACAGGAATATCTTGGATTCTCTGCCGGGAAATAGCCTACGAAAGAAGCCTGATAGGTAGCCTTTTTATTATGATCTTTATAAGAACCGTTCACCAAAACCTGGGCGGTCCCTGTTTTACCCGCGATTTGAAAAGTGCTGCTCTTTAATGCTTTTCCTGTTCCTTTCAATACAACACCTTCCATCATTTTCTTTGCCATCGCGATTGTCTTTCTGGAAATCATCGGAGAAGTCCCTACGATCTCTGGCAGGAATTTTTTAATCAGAATCCCTTTCTTCCTGACTTCCTTTACAAACTGTGGCCTCACCATTACCCCGTCATTGGCAACTGCATTATACAAAGCAAGCGTCTGTACAGGTGCCAGTAATAACTCATACCCATAAGCCATCCAGGGCAGTGTGGTACCATACCAATCCTTGTCTTTCGTGGATTTTATTTTAGGTTTCCCTTCACCCGGAATGGCAAGACCCAGAGGTACATTCAGGTTGAATTTGCAAAGGCGGTCAACAAACTTCTGCGGGTTTTTGGCGTAGTAGCGATAAATTAATTTCGCCGCACCCACATTGGAGGATTGTTCAAATACATCTTCCACCGTCATTTTGGATTTCTCAGGAGGGTGTGAGTCTTTTACCGTCAGGTCGAAAAATTTGGTGCTGCCGTTTCCCACGTCAATTGTATCACTCAGGGTAATATACCCGTCCTCCATTGCAGCCATGAGTGAGGCAAGTTTGAAGGTGGATCCCGGTTCTGTGGCTGCACCAATCGCATAATTATAACTCTCCGCATACGTTCCGGAATCGGTCCTGGACAGGTTGGCAATAGCTTTTACAGCACCTGTTTTCACTTCCATCAGAATGGCACAGCCGTGGTCCGCATTGTTCTTTGTCAGCTGGAGCAGCAGGGAATGTTCTGCAACATCCTGAATATTTATATCAATGGTTGATACAATATCACTCCCATCTTCCGGATCAATTTCATTTTCATCGCTCACCGGCATCCAGGCTCCACCTGATATCTTTTGCATCAGACGCTGTCCGCTTGTTCCTTTCAGGTATTGGTTGAATGCTCCTTCCAGACCAATTGGCTGTATGGCTTCCCGTTCGTAACCAATAGTTCTGGACGCAAGAAGTTGAAATGGCCTTTCCCGCTTACTGGTTTGCAGGACAACGAATCCGCCTTTGTTTTTGCCGAGCCGAAAAAGCGGAAATTTCCGGATCAGCTGGAGCTGCCTGTAAGAAACATCTTTGGCTACCTGAACGTAGCGATCTCCGGATGCACGGGCTTTTCTGAAATCCTGGAACCAGGACCGGCTGGTTTTCCCTTTCAGAAGATTCGCTAAAGCAAGGCTTAAAGAATCGGTTTGAGCATTAAAATCAGTATCTGATAAGCGTTCCAGGTATTCGGTATTCACATCCATACCGATTTCATAATACGGAAGAGAGGTCGCCAGTAAATTCTGACCGGTATCATAGATATTACCGCGCGAAGCATCAACTACAAATTCCTGGGTAGTAAGCGACTTTGCCTTTGCACGCCACATATCCCCTTCCTTGAATTGTATGATTGCAACCTTGGTAATGATGGAGACACCAAAGAGGCATATGCATACATATACAAGTATTACACGCCACATGATGTCCTTTTTTACTTCCATATTACTCTTTTGCTGCGGTGGCGTTTAATGTGGTTATTCCGATTTTCTTTGGTGGCTCAACTGATTCCCTTAATCCCAATACGGCAACCGATTTGGCTACTTCAGATTGTTTACTTACAAACATCAGATCAGATTTAGTAATGAGGTATTCTGATCTTAGTTCCTTCAGCTCCTCTGTTAATTTGCTTTGTTTCCGCATTTTAGATTCTGAATAGTACCCGTTAGCGATATATAATACCGCGAGAAGCGCAATAAAAACCAGAAAAGGAAAAAACCTGATTGTCTCCTTCCGCGAAAGAAAGCTCCCGCTCACCACACTCTGGAAGGACCTTACAACTTTGTTTGTTCTTTTTTCTTCACTCATGTTTTCTTATCTAAACCCGGTTTATTCGCTCGTTTCCTTTTCAGTGGAGCTCATGAATGCTCCGCATTTCCCATTACCGCTTTTTATAACTTCTCCGCCACTCTTAGCTTTGCACTCCTTGCCCTGCTGTTATGCTTTATTTCTTCTTCATCCGGCACAATTGGTCTGCGTGTTATCAGTTTAAACGGAGACAAAGAGTTTCCGTAAAAATCCTTTTCTGCATCTCCTTCGAATTTTCCGCTCCTGAAAAAATTCTTAACCAATCTGTCTTCAAGCGAATGCCAGGAAATCACAACCATTCTTCCTCCCGGCTTTAACACTTCCAATGCTTGTTTCAATAATTCTTTCAATGCTTCCAGTTCTTTGTTTACTTCTATCCTCAACGCCTGAAAAAGCTGTGCGAAATACTGGTTCTCTTTCCCCCTTCTTGCAAAGACAATTGCCAGTTCTTTCAGGTCACTTGCTGTTGCTATTTCCTTTTTCTTTCGCTGGGTACAGATCGTTCTTGCCAGTCTGGATGAGTTTTCCAGCTCTCCATATTCACTGAACAGTTTGCGTAACTGATCCTCTTCATAGCTGTTAATCACTTCCTTTGCCGTCAGATGCATGTGCTGATCCATCCTCATATCCAGCTTGCCGTCAAAACGGGTTGAAAAACCACGATCAGGAGAATCCAGTTGGTGTGAGGAAACGCCGAGATCAGCCAATAATCCATCAATTGGAATTGCCTGATGCAAACGGAGGTTATTCTTTAAAAACCTGAAATTCTGTTTTACCAGAATCAACCTGTCATCTGCTGCATCATTACCACGGGCATCCGGATTACTCATAGCTTCTGCATTACTCATTGCATCTGCATCCTGGTCAAAAGCGATCAGCTTACCTGTTGTAAGGTGTTTCAGAATTGCTCGTGAATGCCCTCCCCCGCCATATGTTACATCAACATAAACCCCATCGGGCTTAATGTTAAGGCTAGAAATACAGTCTTTTAAAAGAACGGGAATGTGGTATTTATTTTGTGTCATTGGATGTGTTCGAGTTAACTCCACCCATCACATCTTCAGCCAGCTTATCAAAGTCAGCACTGTTCTCTTTCACAAATTTTTCATAGGCTCTTCTGTCCCATAATTCTATACGATCTGTTGCAGCAGCCAGAACTACATCTTTCTTGATTCCTGCAAACTGTACCAGGTCCTTTGGAATAAGTATCCGGCTGCTGTCATCCAGTTCCAGTGCCTTCACTCCATAATTGAACATGCGTATAAACTCAACATTTTTCTTCACGAAACGATTCAGCTTGTTTACATCCTTCACCATTTCATGCCAGGTCCCCATTGGATAGAGCTCCAGCGACTTGCTGAATATGCTGCGCTTGATGACAAAACCTTTCTTTAAAACTTCAGTCAATTGCTTTTGAAATGCGCCGGGCAGCATGACACGCCCTTTTGCATCTGCACTGCATTCATACACACCAAACAAACTGATCATGCTTCTTTTTTCTGGATGCGTAAATGTAAATATAAAATTCCCACATTTTACCACTTTTTCCCACTTTGTTGAAAACTTTCATTTTTGTGTTAACAAGCGGCCGATTTTGAATGCATGGAAAGAAAAGGTATCATTGTGTAATGAGTGAGGAGAAAAAAATACCGCAAATAGATGTTGAAGAGATTATCCGGAGTAAAAATCCAACGCTCCTGAAACTACTACCAGGCTTCGTGTTGAGCTACATCAAAAAAATTCTTCACCAGGCTGACGTAAATGATTTTTTGAAAAAGCATCATCAGTCCTACGGACTTGATTTTGTACGTGCCGTTATTCAGGAATTTGAATTAAAAATAACCTGCTCAGGCCTTCACAATATCCCTCAAACAGGGGGTTGTGTGATTGTATCCAACCATCCGCTCGGAGGCCTGGATGCCCTTCCGCTCATGCAGGAGGTGAGTAAGGTCCGGACTGATTTGAAATTTCTGGTGAATGATGTGCTTATGAATCTGGAAAACCTTCGCCCGGTCTTTGTTCCTGTTAATAAACTTGGTAAAAATGCCGGCGCTGCCATTCAACGCATAAGTGATACCTACGCTTCTGAAGCTGTAACACTTATCTTCCCTGCAGGATTGGTATCCCGTAAGCAGAATGGGATTGTTAAGGACCTGGACTGGCACAAGAGTTTTATCACGCAATCTGTCAAATACCATCGGAATATTATTCCGGTATTTATTGACGCCTTCAATTCTGATTTTTTTTATAACCTGGGTCTCTGGCGAAAAAGGCTGGGCCTGAAGGTGAATATAGAAATGTTCTTCCTGGTGAACGAAATGTACAAGCAAAGAAATAAGTCAATAAACATTACCTTTGGGGAGTTGATACCCTGCACCACGTTTACGAAAGAATATTCAGACAGGTACTGGGCAAAGGAAGTTAGGCGGAGGGTTTACGATTTACAAGCCAAAAACAGATGAAGGAAATCATCGCAGCTGTTAACAAAGATGTGTTAGTGTCAGAACTAACAAGGAACAAATTTGTGCGTAAAACAAATAACGGGAATAATGTTATTTACAGTATCACGCATCTTGACTCGCCGAACGTAATGCGGGAAATTGGCAGACTCAGGGAAGTGACCTTCAGAGCTGCAGGTGGCGGTACCGGTAAGGAATTGGATATAGATGAATTTGATGTCTCGGCGACACCCTACAAACAATTAATTGTATGGAACCCTTCCGATCAGGAAATTGTGGGAGGTTATCGTTATATCTGTTGTGCTGAAGCAGTAAACGCAGATGGGGAAATCAGCCTTGCAACAACTGAACTGCTGGAGTTTTCTGAACGGTTTAAAAAAGAGTTTCTCCCAGTTACCATAGAACTTGGACGCTCTTTTATTCAACCAAAATTTCAACCCGGCAGTAATAACAGGAAAGGATTGTTTTCACTGGATAATCTCTGGGATGGACTGGGAGCGATCACGGTGGACAATCCTGCTATCCGTTATTTGTATGGAAAGGTCACGATGTACACACATTATAATGTATTGGCACGGGACATGATCCTTACATTTATGAGTCACTATTTCCCGGATAACGACAAATTGGTCTGGCCCTATCATCCGATTTTTGTAAAAAATGACATGGCTGCCTTCTTAAAATCACTGTCAGGTTTAAATTACAAAGACGGGCATCGGCTGTTGAAT
>Ga0207067_10325_pt1 | contig 12969 bp, 11 predicted proteins | sample Alteio_BWMinCont_25_FD_153484 | JGI IMG/M metagenome (GOLD analysis project Ga0207067, IMG submission 153484) | Enriched cells from forest soil in Barre Woods Harvard Forest LTER site, Petersham, Massachusetts, United States -... | ecosystem: Environmental > Terrestrial > Soil > Temperate forest >...
ATCTCCTGAGTGGTCATATTTTCATAAAACTGGCTTAATGACATAAAGACATAATTCAAACCCCATCCCGCTAAAATGCTATAAAATGACATGATGAGAAAAGAAGAGGCTACCCCCAACCAACCAGCAGTTTTCCATAAGGTTGAATTATTAGCTAAAGTAGCAAAAATCCCCACAGCTCCTCTCTGTGCTTTCCGTCCTAAAATGAGCTCAGCCATAAAGATCGGAATTCCAATAAAAAATGTACAGAAAATGTAAATGAAAACAAAGATTCCCCCTCCATTTTCTCCTGTGACATAGGGGAATTTCCAGAGTGTGCCCAAACCTATTGCAGAACCAGCTGCAGCTAAAATAAACCCAAGATGTGAACTCCAATGTTCTCTTTGTTTCTGCATGTTAAGTGAGTCTCCGCTGTGGATAAAAGTTAATATAGCGAATCAAAAGAATGATTGGGAACGTATCTGATTAATCTCGACTTTGCAATTTTTTGAACTCAGCTTCGGAGAGAAGCTTCGCTCAAAAAACTACAAAATCGAGATAATAGAGGATAAGTTCATCGTAAAAACAATAAAATTAAAATAAACGAAACTATAGCAAATGATAGAGTAGTTGACAATAGATATTTTTTATCATAAAATTTACTTTTTATTAATAAATTACGATAAACCTCTATTGGGATTAAAATCATGCTCCTATCTCTTTTTGTTGAAGCAGGGGTCGTAGGAATTATTTGTGTCATATTTTTGATTTTATTTATCGTTGCAGGGATTAGGCAAATGGTAAAAGAAAAAGATTTACACGATTAGAGATGATTAAACACTCACCTTACGCAACATGGCGCATATTTAGACTGAAGCCAAAGCTCCCGCGGTTAAACGATCGGAAAAGGGGTAGTATTGAGCAAATACAACCCCTTTTCCGATCGTTTAACCCCGGGGCTTTGGCTCAGTCTAAATGCACGCCATGTTGCGTAAGGTGAGTTAAACACTTATGTTAAAAGTTATTCAAGATCACTCCCCTTGGTATGCTGAAGGGCTCCGTTTCAAATGCACGGGGTGCGGTCAATGTTGCACGGGAGCACCGGGTTATGTTTGGGTCAATGAAGAGGAAATTCAAAACATTGCCGATTATCTCAATCTTACGATAAAAGAATTTTCTAGCCGCTATCTCCGTCGTGTACAAGGACGTTTATCTCTTCTTGAACTTCCCAAGAGCTATGATTGCATCTTCTTAAAAGATAAAAAATGTCAAATTTATTCCGTCCGTCCCACACAATGCAGAACTTATCCTTGGTGGCCACAACTCTTAAAATCTAAGGATGATTGGAAAACAGCGGCCCGTTTCTGTGAAGGTATTCAATTAGATGCGCCAGTTGTCCCTTTTGAAACCATTGAAAAACAACGAACCATTCAAGAAATGACCAATGGCGATCCTGTTCAACTGGAACTTCCAACATGATAGGGCTTAATACGAAAATTCTATTCATTGGTTCAGGAAAGGGGGGGGTAGGAAAATCCACAGTCGCAGTGAATCTTGCCATTGCTCTCGCTCAACAAGGACTTAAAATCGGCCTCCTTGATGCTGATGTTTATGGCCCCTCCATTCCCATTATGCTAGGATTGCGCCGTTTGAGTCCTCGCATGGAACGACTTCCTTCAGGAGAGGAAAAAATCATCCCCTTTGCTAAGTTTGGTATTCAAGTCATCTCACTGGGATTTTTTATGGAAGAGGCCCGTGCAATTATTTGGCGCGGTCCTATGTTACATGGAACTTTAAAAAAATTATTAGAAGGGGTCGCTTGGGGAGAACTCGATCTTTTACTCATCGACCTTCCTCCAGGAACTGGTGATGTCCTCCTTTCTTTATCGCAACTCCTTAGAGGTACGGGGGCTTTGATTGTTTGCACCCCACAAGAAGTAGCCATGTTAGACGCAATCAAAGCCATTAACGCCTTTGATCAGCTTGACATCCCCCTATGGGGAATTGTTGAGAATATGGGAGGATTTGAAATTCCCGAAACAAAACAAATCTTCCACATTTTTGGACAGGGAAAAGCCGAGGAATTGGCCATCCGCTTTAATACCCAACTCCTCATCACCATTCCTTTAATTTCCGCTATCCGACAAGGAGGCGACGAAGGGACTCCTTGCGCCCTTCATTCCGATCCGGCAGGGCGATTGTTTCAAGAGCTCGCCTATTTTTTAACTCAGCATCGTCTAAAATCCATAGAAAATCCATTTGAATAGAGGCTAAGGGATGCAAGATCTCTATTTCTCGCTTGAAGGCCTAGGTCTCCTGGGTCCGGATTCGGATGAACGCCTTGATTGAGGCATTCTTTTATGCTCTCTGACAGGAGAGAGAGGAGGAGGATCGCCCACCCACTTTGCCTCTTGTTTGATTTGTCGGAGAATAGATTGTAAAAATGGAAGCTCTCGTTGAGTCACTAACGAAATAACTGTTCCTGCTTTATCATAACGGCCTGTTCGACCGGAGCGATGGACATAAATATCAGGATCGTGTGGCAGTTGATAAATAAATACGTGATCGACCTTTGAAAAATCTAAACCCCGCGCGACGACATCTGTCGCAACAAGGAGACGAGTTTTTCCTGTCCGAAACTTATTCGTTACAATGGTTCGAATATCTTGCGCGAGCCCAGCATGTAAAAAATCAACACCATCTAAATTTTTTTTGAGAAATTGACATACCTTTTCAACCTGGAAGCGAGAATGACAAAAAATAATCGCTTGATGGGCTTTACTCTTTTCAATTAATTTAAGAAGTTCCAGATCTTTTTGATGAGAAGAACAATAAGCAAATAAATGTTCAAGTAATTTCGGACTTGCTCTGTGTTGAATTAAGTTCACTTCTTGCGGGGATTGCATATGTTGTTTCGCAAGCAGTCGTATTTTTGGAGGCATGGTGGCTGAGAACAAAAGTGTTTGATGTGTATGGACAAGACATTGAATAATGAATTCCAAATCATTATAAAATCCCATACTCAACATTTCATCTGCTTCATCCAAAATCAAAGTTTCAACTTGAGAAAGGTCAATCTGTCTTGAATAAATAAAATCTATGAGCCTTCCAGGAGTTGCAACGAGTACTTGTACACCATTTTTAAGCTTGGATTGCTGAAGAGTAGGATCTTCGCCACCAAAAATAGCAAAAGCTTTAACTCCTTTGTAAACCCCTATTTTTTGGGCTTCAGTTGCATATTGTAAAGCCAGTTCACGCGTGGGGACGATAATAAGAGCTTGAACTTGTGTGCGTGTGGTATCCACGCGATTACAAACTGGAATTGCACAGGTTGCTGTTTTACCCGATCCTGTTTGAGCTAATGCAATAAGGTCTTTTCCTTGTTGAATTAGGGGGATCGCTTGAGCCTGAATATCGGAAGGCTCTTTAAAATTCATTTTCTCCAAAGCTTTTAAAATTGCTGCATCCAATTGAAAATCAGCAAAACTTGGTGGTGGCGTCGATTCATTTTCGTTCATTTTTTCATCTATTATTTGGTAGACCTCTTTCAAAACTCGCTTTGATTGATAAAATTGCCATTTTTTCAATCAAAGCGAGTTTCAAAAGAAGTCTAGTGTTTTTTTTAAAGTCTCTTCTCAATATTTCGCTCAACTATTGTCGCAATCAAATTTTTTGAAAGAAAAAAAGAGAGAAACGTCAAAAAGCGATATTTCCAATCGACAATCCTAAGAGAATCGAGTTCTATGATTTGTCTCCAAATTTGTTCTGCAACAAAGGATGCCGGCATTACACCCATTTGTCGGCGATTGTTTTTCCCTCCAGCTCGGGATTGAAATCTGGTTGCTATCATTCCGGGACATATGGTCAAGACCCGAATTCCATTGTGTTTAAACTCAAAATCAAGTGCTTGAGAAAATTGATTAACAAAGGCTTTAGTCGCAGAATAGATAGCCATATTCGGCATAATTTGAAAAGCAGCGGCAGAAGAAACATTGAGAATGACCCCTTTCTTTTTAGCTGACATTAGTGTTCGACCAGCCTCAAGAGTGATTTCCAACGCAGCTCTCCCATTCACATCTAATATTTCCAACTGCTTTTCTACTGGATAAGTTAAAGCTCTTCCATATAACCCAAATCCGGCATTATTGATAATTAAATTAGGGACTTGTTCGTTTAATGCGTTTATGATGGAGTGCCGTCCATCTGCCGTTGCAAGATCTGCTACGATCGTTTGAACTCTGACTTTCTCCGATAGTTTTTCTTGTAGATGTTCAAGTCCTTGCTGATTGCGCCCCGACAAAATCAAATCCACCCCTTTTTGCGCAAATAATTCAGCAGTAGCCTTCCCTAGACCAGATGTTGCACCCGTGATAAAAGCGATTTGTTCCCCCATCAAGCGATCTCCTCACCGTGCACCATAAAATTTTTTCTTTCAGCATTGGGATATTTTACCCGGGTATGACCTGCAGCTAGAAGTGTTTTTACAAGAACCCTCTTGACAATTGAAAGTTCTTCAAAAGTCAATAAACATTGATCGAACTGACCATCATCAATTTTTTCTCGTACAATTCTCTCAATTAGCTCTGTCAAACTCTCTTCATTTAACTTCTCTAGTGATCGAGAAGCAGCTTCAAAGGAGTCAGAAATCATGATAATTCCCGACTCTTTAGAACGTGGTTTTGGTCCTGCATAGCGAAACTCCCGTTCATCAACCTTGTTTTTATCACCCTCCATTTTCTCTACTTGCTTGCGATAAAAATAATAGACAAGGGTTGTTCCGTGGTGTTCTTTAATAACATCTATTATGGGTTCAGGCAAGCCCGCTTCACGCGCTAATATCACCCCTTCCGCCACGTGCGCCATAATGACTTGAGCTGATTCTTGCGGTGTCAACAATTGGTGGATATTGACTTCACCCAATTGATTTTCGGTAAAATACTGGGATGTCGTCATTTTGCCTACATCATGATAAAGTGTCGCCACCCGGCAAAAAAGACCATTGCTACCAATAGCAAGGGCTGCCGCCTCTGCCAAATTACCTACTACAACAGAGTGTTGATAAGTTCCCGGTGCCTCAACAGTTAGACGACGAAGAAGATCGTTATTGGGGTCCATATATTCCATTAATGAAACATCTGTCATAACTTTAAAACCTGTTTCAAGCAAAGGTAAAAACCCGACAACAAGAATTGCGGTTGAAAGCATAAAAAAACAGGCACTCAATACATCAGCCAAAATGGACCATGAATTCAAATGATTCGTATAAAAATGAAAAGCCACAATGGCAATGACAGCACAAAACCAAGCTTTTAAACAGACAATAAAGATCTCTTTGCGGCGGCGCAAAGAGTGGGTACTTAATATAGCTGAAATGGAGGCAATTAAATTGAGAAGAAGGAATCCTTCCCATTCAAATGCTAAAGCAAAAGCCGATACGACGGCTAAAAACCCACTTGAAAAAGTCGCAATACTTGAACTGAGTAAATTGCAGATCAAAATAGCAGCTAAAGGGACTAATAATGGATAACGGAACGTTTCGACCATGCTGCTCTTAGAATTTAAAATAAAAAATTCCGTTAACTTGGAGAGCCCCATTGTGATGACAAGAATCGTGATAAGTAAAAAAAGTTTCCGATTTGAGACGAGTAAGAGGGGATAATTGACTTTAAAATAGGCGATGAAAATTCCCAATAAAAGAAGTGTCAATAACAAAGAACCAAACAAAGTACGAGGAGAGGAAAGGTGGCGACTGTCTCCTAAGGCCTCCTTCATAGATTGAAGCATAGCAATGTGGCGCGCTGTCACCCTATCACCTTGATCCACAATGCGATTACCTGCGCTGACGTGAGTCGCCTTCTCCGGCACCTCAGCTTGTACCCGTTTGCGGAGTAAGCGTTGCGTTGGGATATCTTCTTCAAGATGCCAATGGCTGTGCTTAAAAAACTCAATAATTAAAGAGGTGACCAATGAATCAAAATTTGTCGGCGGAAAATATTTTTTTTTAATTTCCTCCCAAATATAAGAGGGAAGAAGCGTTTGTTCAAATAAAGTATTGGGAGTGTAAATAAGGGTGTTTTGGGTAGGGAATCCAAGCTCCTTCATTTTTTCTAAAGTATGTGCGTCAGTTAAACGAAGTTGTAATAAAGCTTTTTCCATTGTTTCTGAAGCTTGATAAAGCTCTTGAAAAGCTCCACCCTCTGAATTTTCATGCCAGGCTTGATTGTAAAGAAGAAAATTTTCAAATTCGAGTATCTTAAGATGAATATTTTTCTGAGAGAGTAGGTAAATTTTTCCAATATCACGGAGAGCATCTTGTCGCAAAATCACGGTGGCTTCATCATCAGGAAACCAAAAATCAATTTGTGAAACGATGTAATTGGGTGCAGTACTATTTAATTCGGGAATATCCACTTGGACTTCACGAAAATGTAAAAAGGCAAAAAGGGTAAAAGCAAAAAGGGTGATAATTAAATAGCGAATTGCTTTGCTTTTATCAAAAAATCCTTGCTCGCCAGAAAATTTAAGCTCTTGCTTTTTGTCAAGTGCACTATTTCTGTCTAACATCAGTTATAAGACCTCAGTAGTTGTCGATTCCCTAACATATCACAAAAGAAAATTGAGCCATAGGTCTTTTCCTGATCCCCATTATTGAAGCTCATTAAAACGGAAGTTTTCCTTTTTAACGGAGTGATTTTTGATAGATTTTTGATTTTAGACTTTAAAAGAAAATTTTAATTTACTTAGAATCAAAAAGATGTAAAAAGCACTCCATTAAAAAAGGGAACTTCCGTTAAAATAACCAATTCCTTTAACTCGATTTTGTAATTTTTTGGACGAAGATTCGAGAGAGAAGCAAACTTCAGCGTAATAAATTTCAAAAGAAGGGGTTTTTCACCCCTTCCGAGAAATTTATTTAGCTGAAGGAAGCTTCTCTCCGAAGCTGAGTTCAAGAAATTGCAAAGTCGAGTTTAATATTGCACTTAAACTTCTTATATCGAACAAATTATTTTTCATGGAAGCCCCCCTCTCTCCCTCTCTCCCATTCTCCTTTTCTAAAGGGATTATTTTACCTCTTTTACTCTGGATGGTTTTTACCCCTTGGTCAGGAGAATTAGATTTAAAAACAAGTCACGCCTTTTATAATGATGGAGCGTTTACTTCCAACCCTTTTTGGAGTTGGCTTTATTTTTATGGTCTTTTGCCAGCTTGGATTACTGTATTTATTGCCATTTTAGGATTTATTTTTTCTTTTAAAAAAAAATATCGCTCTTGGCGAACACCTGCTCTTTATCTTCTGTTGACCTTTGCCATCGGATCAGGCTTGATTATCCATGCTGCTTTAAAAGATCATTGGGGCCGCCCACGACCGCGGCAAGTGACAGAATTTGGAGGATTGCAACCTTACCGTCCATACTACGAGCCCAATATTGACAAGCTCTCTGAACCTTCGAAATCGTTTCCTTGTGGACATGCTTCTTTGGGTTACTATTTTTTTGCATTTGTTTTTTTGGGAAGCATTTATCGTTCTCGGCTAATTTATTGGCTAGGCTTTGCTTTGGCAGGGAGTTTGGGGATCTCGTTGAGCATTGCCCGCATTGCACAAGGGGGACATTTTCTATCCGACACCATTGCCTCAGCCCTGATTATGTGGTTGGTATCTTGGGGGATCGCTTATTGGTTATTTGCAAAGGAGAAATCACGGAGTGAAAAGTCTAACGCCTAAACAACTCGATATTTTACAATTTATTCAATTGTTTATTATTCAGCATCATTATGCTCCAAGTTATCGCGAAATCATGACCCATTTTAAATTGACTTCGCCCGGTTCTGTCTATAAACACATTCGAACTTTGCAAAGTAAAGGGGTATTGACAGCAGATAAGAACTCTCACCGCTCTTTGAAACCCATCTATCCTGTTAAACCCCCACAAGAATTTTCCAATCCCCAGCTCCCTTTGATTGGCAATCTCTCTATTGGATACCCTTTAGAGCTTTTTATTCAACCCAAAATGATCGCAGTCCCTCACTCCTTGGCCCACACTTTTGAACAAACATATATTCTACAAGTTCAAGGAAATGCCCTTCAAGAAGATGCCATACAGGATGGAGATTTATTACTTATTGAAGCGAGGCAAGATATTCAACCCGGTGAGGTCATTTTAGGGTTGATCAATCAAACAGACACGGTTCTTAAACGTTATTATCCTGAAGGACAATATATCCGTTTAGAAAATCAACGAAATAATGTCCATCCTTTAATCATCCGCTATGAACACATTCTCATCCAAGGGGCTTTAGTTGGATTAATCAGGAGTTATTAACTCACCTTACGCAACATGGCGCGTATTTAGACTGAAGCCAAAGCTCCCGCGGTTAAGCGATCGGAAAAGGGGTTGTATTTGCTCAATACTACCCCTTTTCCGATCGTTTAACCCCGGGGCTTTGGCTCAGTTTAAATGCACGCCATGTTGCCTAAGGTGAGTTATTAACTCACCTTACGCAACATGGCGCGTATTTAGACTGAAGCCAAAGCTCCCGCGGTTAAGCGATCGGAAAAGGGGGTGTATTGAGGCAAAATACACCCCCTTTTCCGATCGTTTAACCCCGGGGCTTTGGCTCAGTTTAAATGCACGCCATGTTGCGTAAGGTGAGTTATTGACGCTTCCATCAAAATTTGAACTGGGTAGCAAATTTTCAATTCGTTATTCCCCTCATAATTTTTAAAGCTCCCCCAGCAATCGGGACTTGTAACAATAAGAGTCGCTTTTTGTGGTAAGTAGTAAATTTTATGTTTTACTATCTTTTGGGAACTCTCGGGATGTAAAAGAGCCTCTCCACAATAACCTCCACAACATGATTGAGCAGATGTTATTTCTCTAATTGTCAATCCTTTAATCCGATGAAGCAATCGCCAAATGGAGTCATCCGCTCCCTTTAATGATCGACAATAAGGTTGGTAATAAACTGTACGAGGCTCAGAAAAATGGAGAATTATATTTTTTTGAATAAGTAAACTTTCAATCCAAGCATAAAAATCGACTGTCTGATCTTCCCCCTTGGAGAGATGACATTGACATCCTTTTGAAAGAAAATAGAGACGCTTCGGCATCCATTTTAGAAAAGATTGATGGGTTTTATTTTGCAAGTCAGCAATTTTTTGTTGTTGTTTTGGATAGCAAAGAGATTCTTCTCCACCATGCACTAAACGCTCGAATATAGCCCCACAACAAGGTTGATGACGATCAAGATCAAGGTTCTCACCTAAAAGACGGGTAAAAGCAAGAGCTTGTGAGATCGCCTCATGTTGGAAAAGATCTTGTACACAGCACACTGCTAGAATAGGTTGACCACTACACCCTCCCTTTCGGTGTTGCCTTGTATAACTTCCAAGACTTTTACATTTCAAAGAAGGGACCTTCAACCATTTTGCACCATAATGACGCCATCGAATATTACTCACTCGGTAAGCAAGGGTCATCCATTGTTGGTAGAGATGGGAGGTCATCTCAGTAGACGGATGTAGTTTTAAATCTCTCCGGATATCTTGTATGATTTGACGAACCTGATGATAAGAGACCTTTTGAGGACATAAAGACTCACATGCCTGACACCCTAAACAACGATCAAATGTAGACAATGCATCAGATTTGAGTTGAATATTTCCATGTAAAAATCGATTCGCAAGTTGCAATCGACCACGAGGCGACTCATGTTCCCAACCTGTCGATTGAAACGTCGCACAAGCTTCAGAGCATAATCCACAATGTGTACAAGCAGATTGTAATTGATCAAGCAATGAAAGTTTTTCTTCTAATTGTTTTTCGTTCATATAGAAAGAAAGCGCTCTTTCCAAACAGGAATATTACGTTCATTATCGTATGTTTGATCAGTGATTAACCAAGCTTTGGGATTCCACTCCTGCGACCAAAGATATTCACCTGAATGTAAACTATAATCTTTTGATACACAATAGGCTCTTAATTTTTGCTGGATAAAATATTGCTTCATTCTCAATTTTTCTCCTTGTTGACTTGCTTCGGAATAACCTGGACATCCCTTGGAAAAAGCTTCCATCTCTTCAGAAAGCCCAGATATTTGAGCAAAAATAAAACTTGGCGATACATGATGTGCAGACAATACGACATCTAAATATTCCCAAGATGAAGAAAACTGTTTTAAGTCTTGATATTGCTGCCACAATGCTTCTTTTTGTTGATACGACCAAGTTAATTGCAAACGGTTGGATGGAATGGGATAGGTTTTAAGGATAATTTTTATCACCACCCCAGGAGATGATTCCAAACCCCAAATCAATTTATGCAATAGAGGTCCGGGGGGTGGGCTTGTGTAGACTCCTCCCCACTTTACCTGCCCCCCTTCCCAAGTCACGAGGTCTACCCCCAAAATTGTTTCTGAAAAGGATTCTCCCCTATAACGTAATCCAGCGGTTTGTCCAGATAAAATCAATCCGACCATCGAAGATTTTGGAGATAAAACAGGACTTCCCTCTAAAAGAACTTCTTGATTTCGCTCAAAAAGAAATTGTTGTAATTGAGAAATTGAACACCCTCCCCCCACCTCCACTATTCCCTGTGGATGCCAGATATTTTGACAAAATGAGCGAGGTGAAATCACCACAACATCTTTTTGTGTTGGTCGAAATTTATTTCCACTTCCTTGCACACAAAAGGCAATTTTTTCTTGTTGAATAAAAAAGAGCAAAGCTACCATTTGAGATGGATGTTTAGGGGCTAACAAAAAACCTTTCCACTCGGGAAGATGAAGGGTAAATCGCTCATCGGGTGCCAATAATTGATTGATCGTTCTCCACGGAGTTTGAGCTCCTGGCATTTCTTTATTCATTAAAATGGTTTCACTTTTTCAAGACTCTTACCAATAGTTGGAAAAAAACGTTCTTTCCCAAATAAATTTTTTGGATCAAATTTTATTTGAAGATTTCGCCATAAACGTTGCGACTCCTCTGTCCAAAAAGGGGGCATATAATGACGCATTTGCATTCCCACTCCATGCGTGCTAGCTATTACTCCGTGACAATCATCCACATAATCTGCCCATAAAACCAAGAAGTATTCCAGTTTTTGACTAAAAGAATACAGATTCTCCTCACTTTGTAAAATGAGATGTACCCCACCAGCCAAAAGATCAACCATTTGAAAGCACTCCAATTGAATTGCTTGTGCCTGTCTGAGCGACCATGCTAAAGCCTCCGTCAATAACTCCATTTGAAATAGGCTACTGATCATAGCAAAATGTTGACGTGAGGGGATAAAAGATTGGCTCACTGTCTCGATGGGCGTGGCCACCTGTTCAATCCCAGGAAAACATTTTGCAAGATAAGCCGTTGCACCTTGCGAGCGCCACTTTTCCCCCTCCAATTTAAAGTAAAATTTCTCTTTACTCCAAATCGCTTCTGTTAATGTGTGAAGGGAACGCAAAGCTGGAAGTTTAACCAAGACATCTTCCCAAGATCCCATAAAACAGAAACATTGCGTACTTTCAGAATGCTTTTTAAGATTCATTTTTAATTCGCAGATCACTCCCCATAACCCCTCTGCTCCACAAACTAAAGAGGGAGGAACACCCATGATTTCTCCACGACCATCAATCAAAGTCACCTGTTCAATCGCTTCATAAATAGCCCGTTGTTGTTGATGATAGCCTCTGGCATGACAACTCAAGCACCCAGCAATTCCGGCGATCCCTCCACTTGCTAATGATAGAGGAAAGTGCCAACCATCTGGGGCAACGTAACGATTGAGTTGACGCACTGTCACCCCAGGCTCAAGTGAAATAGTTCCCTTTTGGGAATCGTAATTTATCATCTGGTTAAGATGACCGGTTAGCAATACAACACCCTCTTGGCTGGGAACACACCCTCCAGTCAATCCTGATCCTCCACATCGTGCAGTAACAGAGATCTCTCGTTGATAACAAACTTGCAAAAAAGGGGCAATATGAGTGGTCGCATAAGGGCGAAAGACTAAGAGTGGAAGTTTGGTATGGATGGGCTGTGCATCTCCACTGTAACAAGAGAGCCAGTCAGGGGTTGTTTCGAATGAAAGAAATTCCCCTTCATCTTTGCATCTCTCCATCAACTCTACATAGCGTTGTAAAACAGGAGAACCCCCTTTTTTCCCTAATAAATAAACCTCTTGTATCGGCATTTCTCTAAGAGATTTATTAGACTCCTTCATGCAAATCGTCTTCTAAATCATCGGGTTCCGGTTCAAACTCTTCCAGCGTCTTCGATTTCTGCCCAGCAATTTTACGAATAATGGCTAATGTCCAAGCGATGAAAACATAACTCCATGAAAGAACCATAAAGATCAATGCAAAATAATGCAAAATGCCATAGAAAATCATTACTGCAGCAAGGACAGTAAAGAAAACAACCTGGAAGGAACGGACTCTGATTTCCAAAGTTTTAATACTAGGAAATTTCCAACGACTAATCATGCAATAACCGAGTAAAATTAATGCAATCGATAAAATCCATGTTTGAGTGGTATGGGAAAGGGTAAATATTGATTTAAAATCATCGGAAAAAAGAAACAAATTCAACGAAACAGCAGAAGCTGCAGCTGCCGGGATAGGGAGCCCTGTAAAATGTTTTTTCTGCGCTTTGGCTAAATCGATGTCACTTTTGGCAGCTACGTCACTCACATGATAGCGGACAAGACGCAATACTCCACAAATAGAAAAGATGATTGCTGCTGTCATAGATAAAAATGAAAGTTGGGTTCCAGGTAGGAGGGATAAGCTTTTTAGAACAACAACGGAGGGGGCAACACCAAAAGAAATGGCATCTGCCAAACAATCAAAAACCCCACCGAATTCACTTTCAGCCTTCATTGCTCTTGCTATCGCACCATCAAGCAAATCGGCGAAAGCCGCAAGCAATAGAATGGCTGTAACGGCCGTTAAAACTTGAGAATTTGCACCTCCAATTTCTGTCATATTCATTTTAAA
>Ga0207067_10328_pt1 | contig 12745 bp, 8 predicted proteins | sample Alteio_BWMinCont_25_FD_153484 | JGI IMG/M metagenome (GOLD analysis project Ga0207067, IMG submission 153484) | Enriched cells from forest soil in Barre Woods Harvard Forest LTER site, Petersham, Massachusetts, United States -... | ecosystem: Environmental > Terrestrial > Soil > Temperate forest >...
CTAGCGCCATACCGCTCGCTCAAATATGCCGCTCCTACGGAGCTTGCCGCCTTTGAGACACCGATCAGCTACAAATATGTCGCTCCTACGGAGCTAGCCAGCGCACATCCCTCCTAGCTCCTAGATTCTAGCTCCTGGCTCCTTTTTCTTAGAACTCGTCAAAGGCGATCTGAGTCTGCGGGACGCCTAGCTCGGCCAGCATTTTTTTGATCGACTTAATCATCGTAGGCGGTCCGCAAAGATAATACTCGACTGAAGCGGGATCCGGATGATCGCGGAGATAATTTTCTAAGACAACTTCGTGGATGATGCCGGTCAGCCCGGTCCAGTTGTCCTCAGGAAGCGGATTCGACAGAGCTATGTGGAATTGGAAGTTCGGATGCGCGGCCTCGATTTGCCGAAAATAATCTTCGTAGAAGATTTCCTGTCCCGAACGTGCGCCATACCAGAAACTGACTTTGCGATGGGTATGTTCGGTCTCAAAGAGATGCGAAATATGCGCCCGTAAAGGAGCCATACCGGATCCCCGGCCGATGTAGACCATTTCTCGCAGAGTCGGTTTGATATGGAAATCGCCGAACGGTCCAATCGCACTAACGGCATCTCCCGGCTTCAGATTGAAGACGTAAGCTGACCCGACGCCAGGCGGACAATCTTGGCCTGGCGGGGGAGTGGCGATACGAACATTGAACCGCAACGTTCTCTCGGTCCGCCGGTTGCTCGCTAACGAATAGTTATTGCGCTGGCTAGTCTCGGAATTGCGAGCGACGAGGTCAAAGACATGCTGACGTTCCCAAACCGCCGCATAAGGCTCCGGAATATCGAATTCACGGAACCGGATATTTTCATAACTCGGGATATCGAGCTGAAGGTAATCGCCAGGAGCAAATTCCACTGGCTCCGAGCCGTCGATCGGTTCAAGCAGAAGCTCTTTTATAAAGGTGGCAACGCTGCGATTGCCGACCACACGGAGATCCAGAGTTTTCTGTGCCCGCGCACCGGCGCCACCGGGACGAGTGATATTCAAAAAGAGGCGGCCGGCGCGTTCTCGCACCGGATAGGTGGCGATGCCACGACAGATCGGGGCTCGCGCCGCGGAACCGTCCTCAAGATTGAAGCGGCCGTTGTGTTTTGGGCATTCAATTATGTTCCCTTTTACCAGACCATCTGCCAGATGGGTGTTGCCGTGCGTGCAGATACCATCCATGGCGTAAAGTTTGCCATGTTCATCTCGGACAATGGCGTAGGTCTTTTGCCGGTTTTCGAATCGAATGACTTCCGCTGGCGCCAAATCGGCAGCGGGACAAACCTCTATCCAACCGTCCTGGTCCGGCCTCGCTTCCGATAGGTAGGCGCCTTCGTTCAACCGCGGTCTCGGTTCAGGCAGGACCCTCTTTACATGGTAGGCCGCATCCTTCGCTTGGCGAAGGAGCGCAGGAATGATCTCCCGATAGGTCGCTAACAAGCCAGGGTAAGGCTTTGGCATGTCTTCTTTCACCGCTTCGTGCAGCCGCGGAACTGCGTGATAAGGAACTAACGGGAACATGTGATGTTCCACGTGATAGTTCATGTTCCAATAAAGGAACCGGTGGACAAAGTTCATGTAAACCGTTCGGCAATTAAGCCGGTGATCGAGAACGTTCTCAGCCAGGCCGGCATGTTGGGTCAGCCCGTAAGTCACCATCAACCAGGAGCCGAAAAGATTAGTGAAGCCGACCAACAAGAGCGGAAGAATACTTCGGGTGTAGATCGCCAGGCAGATCGTGGTCGCGTAAATGGCAACGTAAATCCGGGCGCGCGTGTAGATCTTCAGATACTCGCTCTCGGGAATAAACATCTTTTCGTCCGGGGCCATTTTACCGAGGCTGTGCAGGATGATCCGGCGAAAATAGACGGGATAGGTTCCGAGGTTAAAGAAGTTGCCGATGACGCGCGGGATATCGGCTGGCCGAGGCACCGCGATTTCCGGGTCGCGGCCAACGATAATCGTGTCGCTATGATGCCGGGTATGGCTCCAACGCCAGACCGTCGATTCGCGCATCACCATAAAAGAGGCAATCTCGTACACGAGATTGTTCATCCAATCGGTCTTGAACGCCGTGCCGTGTCCGCATTCATGCCAGCGCGAATCGGAGGTTGATGCGTAGAGAACTGCGTAGATCAGGTAAGGAACAACGGCCCACCAAGACGGCCAGAGGCGATAGGTCAAGTAACCGAACCCGATAATCAATCCGAACCAGATAATGGTATCTCGGATGGCGGGTCCATCACGCCGTTCCAATAGCTTCCGCATTAATGAGCGCGGAACCGGGGATTGATACCAGTCGGCCTCTGCGAGTCCGCGTTCGATCGCCCTGGTGGAGTTCTCACCGGTCAGACTGTAGTCCAGTTTAGTAGGCGGCATCAAAACCGCAGTGGCTTCGGAGCTCATAACAGATTCAAAGGTGGGGATTTGGAATAGCCGCAAAAGGGCCTGCGAATGGACACGAATTGACGCGAATAAACACCAGGAAGGGGCGAACCGAAGATGAACACGGATGTACGCAGATTAGGCATGGTAAAACCGGGCATCCCGCTCTCGAAAATCTATCCGGGTTTATCTGCGTTAATCCGTGGTTGGACTTTCTGTTTGTGTTCGTGTCCATCCGTGTGCATTCGCGGCTAAATGTTTTCACTGGTGTAGATGTTGAAAGGGACGACGACAGATTGTTTCCTGGAGGACGGTGTCTTTTTCAGGTCGGCCAGGATTTTGAGAGCGGAACGGGACAGTTCCGGGAGATCGTGCGCCAGCACCAGATCGATGGTACCTGCGCTCAGACCAGCGCGCGTCACGGGTGTTAACTCGTGACAAATATAAGCGAGTTTTCGTGAAGGTTTAATCTCTTCGATCGCCCGGAGCACGCCGCTGGCGCCGCCACCCACGTTATAGATGCCAGTCAATTCGTCGGTCGTGCGCAAGAGTTCGAGCGTCTGTTGATAGGCGATCTCGGGATCATCGAAGCACACTGCCGGCTCCAGCACTTTGAATTCGAGGCCTTTTTCGCGAAAGTAACTCCGAAAGCCGATCTCGCGTTCTTCCTGGCCGATGTAGTTGTGGCTACCAATCAAAACCCCGAGCTTACCGGGGCGGTCGGTGCAACGTGCGATCGCCCAGGCGGCGGTCCGGCCGGCCATGCGATTGTTGATCCCGGCGTAGCCTGCCAGCTTTGGTGATGAGAGGTCCGAGAGCAGGGCCACCACTGGGATCTGTTGTTCGGCAAGAAATTCGATGGCATCGGAAACCGGGTTGCTCTCCGTCGCCACCACCGCCACCGCGTCTACCCTTCCGGCCACGGAGCGCAATGTGCCCGCCACCTTGGCCGGTTCTAAGTAGTCGTCCATGTGCTCAATGGTCACCTGGACGCCATGATGGGAGTCATGTTGAGCGGTCTGTTCCAGTTCTTCAGCGAGCTGTTGATAAAAGGAAGAGGCTCTTCTTTGGAGCAGAAAAACGCACTTTATTGTCTCGGGAGAAGCTTCGTCTGTCCGGACTCTCATTGGCACCGTAAACTGATAGCCAAGCGCTTGGGCAGCCGATTGGACCCGCAAGGCAGTCCCTCGGCGAACGGTTGTGCGCCCGTTGATCACGCGATCGACAGTGGCCACGCTTAATTGGGCCTTCTCGGCGATCTGCCGCACGGTGACACGTCGCTTTACCAAGCTGGCAGCATTTCCAGGGAGGTCGTCAAACATAAAGCTAAACCGCGGATGAACGCAGATATACGCGGATGTTGATTGATGTCAAACCATCAGTTTAAGTTGTTAATGGATGTAATGCAATCAGAATCCAGGGTGGGCTTTGGGTTGCTCAATAACCTTCCGTCGGTCCCACTGCGGACCGCGGACTTTGCCGCGAAGCGGCTAAATATAACAGCCCGGGGCTTTAGCCCTGGGTTAGCCGGGTTTAATAAGGTGCCCTGAAAGTGGCACCCGATGTTCGCGGCGCTGTTCGAATAACACGCAAACAGCCTAACGACGCGCCTCGGTCGCCACTTTCAGGGCGGATTTCGCGCTACGCATAACCCAGGGCTAAGCCTGGGCTGTTCTGTTTAGCCGCTGCGCGGCAATGATCGAGACGCGCTTCGCGATCAGATGGAGTTTGTATCGAGTTTCTGTCGTCAGAACTGAGGTAAACACATCAGATATCTGATGGTTCGGTCTTGGAAATGCGCACGATCCTCAATCGTTTATCTCGGTGCCTTCTCTTTACGAGCCGCTCTTTTTTTGCCCATGCCCTGGGTGCTCTCCACTTGAACCTTATGGGCGTTGATGATGGCGGCGATGAGTCCAGGGAATCGGCTTTCGATTTCTGGGCATCGAGAGGTGTTGTGCATTTCCACGCCGCGTCGTTCGGCACGAATCAAACCGGCTTCGCGCAAGGCTTTAAAATGATGGGACAAGGTGGACTTAGGGATTTTCCTTTCGGTGACGTTCAGGAAAGTCGAGCAGTTATGAGCGCTGTCCGAGGTGGCCAGATCGGTAAAGATGGCGGCACGTACCGGATCGGACAAGGCATGGAGGATGGCTTCGACGGTCACGTCTTCGATGGGGGGATGAAACAGGGGTCTCATACCAAAGGAACATAGAACGAGTTGACAGCTTGTTCAATAGTTCGTATTTATTGAACTATAGTTCCAATTTTCTGAACTAAGGAACGCAAGCAGTTCAAAATAAGTCTTCTGAAACTAAACCTATGAGTAAGCTAAAAGGGAAAGTCGCAGTTGTTACCGGCGCATCCAAAGGTATTGGCGCTGGCATCGCCAAAGCCTTGGCCGCAGAAGGCGCCTCCGTCGTGGTCAACTATGCTTCCAGTAAAGCAGGTGCTGATGACGTCGTCGCTGCCATCAAGAAAGCCGGTGGCACCGCAGTCGCTGTACAAGGTGACGTCTCGAAAGCCGCTGACGCACAGGCCATCATCGACGCCGCCGTCGAAAACTACGGACGCCTCGATATCTTAGTTAATAATTCTGGAGTTTACGAATTCCAGCCGATCGAAACGATCACCGAGGAACACTTCCATCGGATTTTCAACACCAACGTGCTGGGCGTGCTTCTCACGACTCAAGCTGCGATCAAGCACCTGGGAGAGGGAGGGAGCATTATCAATATCGGTTCCGCTGCCAGCCGGGTGACTCCGCCAAGCTCGGCCGTCTACACCGGCACAAAAGGCGCTCTTGATGCCATCACCGGAGTGCTAGCGCGTGAGCTCGGTCCTAGGAAAATCCGGGTCAATAGCATCAATCCTGGAATGGTTGAGACCGAGGGCACCCGTACCGGGGGCTTTATTGGCTCCGATTTCGAGAAAGCTTTGATTGCACAGACGCCTTTGGGCAGAATCGGCCAAGCCTGGGACATAGCACCCATCGCAGTCTTTTTGGCGTCTGATGATTCTCAGTGGCTGACAGGGGAGCAAATTATTGCCTCCGGCGGCCTTCGCTAAATCGGCAGGCAAATGGTCCCGCACGATAAGTGAGGGAGCAAATCATCCGCGGATTACACAGATTACGCAGATTTTCCGAAAGAGTGATCGCCCAAAACTCCGTAAGGAATTCGCAGAAAATTCGTTCGGTTTTGGCTGGCGACTTCTCCTAAGGTTCTTCATCTGCGTATATCTGCGTGCATCTGCGGTTAAAAGGTTTCTCTGGGCGGCTCTTTCTTCGTTTTCTTGTGCCTAAAAAGTCCTAGTCTTAGTTAATCTCCGTGAAAGGCCAAGATCCTATGGACGAAGTAGACCTTAACAACCCTCTCAATTGGTACATCTCCGACGCCATGGATGACTACATCGGACACGTGGATTCCGAGGCGGCGAAGAAGATGGTAGGGCGGAATCGTGCGTACTCGAAACTTTTGCAAGCGGTCAAAGACGCTGCCGATCATCTGGACGCAACCGGCCATAAAGATCGCGCAGCGGCGTTGCGCCAACAAATAGCCGATCTGGAACCTCTGGCGTAAACAGGCGTTTCGAAAATTTTTTCGAGAACCTATTTTACCTTTTGGCCGGCTCAGGCGACGACCTGCTTGTTCAAGCGGTTGGCGAAGTTCACCATGATGATCATTATCAGTAGCAGCATGGCGACAATGCTAAACGCGCTCCGCAAACCAACTCGGTCCGCAAATGCTCCTAACACGAACGGCACAACAATAACGGATAGACCGGAGCCAAGCGAGATCCGCGCACTAGCGGTATCCGCCTGCTGTGGCACCGTTGCGAGCGTAAGCGAGATTGCCAGTGGATAGAGGTTGGCAATTCCTAGTCCGGCCAGCAGCAACCCCGAGAGACGTAGAGAAAGGATAGGAGCCAGCCAGAACAGGAGAAAACCTGCGGCGGCGACCGCGATAGAAAACACGACGAGCCTGCTCGGTCGAATCCTGCGTGCCAGCCGGCTACCCAAAAACCTGCCAACGACCGCTGCAACGAAAAAGAGGCTCAACGAACCCGCCGCGTTGGCTTTGCTCAATCCTCCTTCCTTCACCAGGAAGTCAGCACTCCAATAGGTTATGCACCACTCAATTGCCATTCCCACTATCACGACGATCCAATAAGCCCAGAACGCTATCGGCAACCTCTTGGCGATAGACGCTTTCGTCGATTCGGCCGCGTTCACAGCCGGTATGGGAATACGCCTCGTAAACACGAAGAGCAGCAGGAATGTGCAAACCACCAATACCAGCGCGCTGCGCCAGCCGGCACCGGCCTCCTGAAGGAGGCCAATACCAAAAGGTGCGAGGAAAGCGCCGATGCTCGCCATGACGTTGCCTTCGAGCAGAGCGATAGAGCGCTGTTCCCCGTGGGTATCCGAGAGCGCAGCCTGCATACTAATCAGAAGCAGGTTGCCCGCATAGCCCATCAGCACAATACTCAGGAGCGTCCAAAGCGGCTGACGCGCCATGATCAGCGCCATGGCTCCTACCGCCATCCCGCCACCGCCACCCCAAAGCACGCTGCGACGCCCCAAAAGGCGTATGGCATAATCTCCGTTTATTCCCGCCAGGATCGCCCCAAATGCCCAGGCACTGAAATGCAGTCCTTCGATCGTGTAGCTCAGGTGTAGTTCCGTGCGCAGAAAGGCCATGAGCGGCCCCACGGATGTCTGCAGACAGCCAAAATATCCCAATAACGCATACGCCAACCATGTAAATTGTGTGCGTACAAATTTGCCTTTTGCCCGATTGCTATCGTAGTCATTCTCAGGAATCATGGTGCTTCCATGCATTGAAGAACATATTTTATGTCTGTAAGTTCTTGCATTGCTTTACACCAAAGTTCCTGCCAGTCCAGGGTGCGATATTTCTTGACCAGTCCTGCTCGGCCGAGTTCCATGATCTAACAATTTCCAGTCGATCGCCGGGTGCATTCTCTTAGTCGAACGCGGCATGATCGCCGCCGCCCTATGCCACTAACCGCAAGAGTTTGGCGGCCGGCCAACGAGCCAACGGTATCTGTCGAGGCCGAAGCGCCACCGGCTCAATAATGGAGATTTAGACACGGTCACTGGACATGTATCAGGTAGGTTTTAAAAGTTAACTTCATATTAACTTTTTTTCATCTGATCGGGATTTATGACGAAGGGAACAGAGTTTAGTTCCATTGGATGAAGAGATTCATGCTGCGCCCTTGGAGATCGCGCCGTCCGAGTAGTATCTGGAGAGGGGGCGGCAACCCGATGTGGAGTAGTGTCATTGATGGAAAGGGCAACCGCATTTTCCTCTCAAATCTCCTGTCCACGCCGCCGGTTGATAGAAGAAGCGCGGCGTGAGCTCTTGATCCTCATATGTCCGATGAAAGACCGGCGTGCAAGATCCTGAGATTGGAGGCACTATCCAACTCCAATCCGCATGCGTCACCCTGCCTTCCCGTTCTTCTCGCTCTATATGTGTAACAAACTGGCGGGCAGCGGTATGGTGGTCAACCATCGTTACACCGCTTTCAGAAAACGAGTGTAGGATAGCAATATTTAGTTCGACTATAGCACGATCCTTCCAGAGGCCGCGGTCGGACTTCATCTCCAGCCCCATTCTCCGCGCGATCATAGGCAGCACATTGTAACGGGATGTGTCCGAAAGGTTTCGAGCGGCGATCTCCGTATTCATGTACCAACCATTAAATGGGGCCGCAGGGTAGGTAATACCTCCAATCTCAAGACCCATGTCAGACACTGCCGGCAAAGCGTGCCACTTTAATTTGAGATCGATGAACCATTTAAAGGTCGGATGTCGAATGGGCACTTCATAAACGGCGTCCCGGGGCAATTCGAAGACTCTCGGGCATTCGCCTGGCATTTGAATAACCAACGGGAGAACTGTGAAAGGACCTTCCGTCTTAGGTGTCCATCCGAGCTCTTGGATAGCACGAGTGAGCTCTTCATTCTTCGGGTCTCCCAGAATCGATCCATCAGGTTGCCGAAACCCTGCATATCGAATCAGCTGCGAATTCCAAATGCGGGGTCCAACGAATCCGACTTGGCGAGGTGCAAAAACAGAGATCATCGGTTTGATTTTGCCGCCGTTTGTTCCAAGACGAATATGTTCGACGCAGGCCTCAAAGACCTCGTCCGCGCTCACGAGGTGTCGTAAATCGCGGACCTCCAATGAGCGCCAGTGTAATCGGCCTATGCATCGGGTATTATTTCTCCACGCGACTTTTGCACCGTATGCCATTTCTTCCGTTGTTTGTCGGTACGTTCCGTATTTTGCTAACTCCACTCGGACTTCCTGAAGCCGCCCTGACAACCGCCTCGTGGGCATGACTTCCGCCCAATATAGCTCAAGAAAACTTCGGACCGCGTCCCAACGAGGGCAGGCCGTTGTGGACGCAGCATCGTTATCTTGGCCGAGAACTGGAGTTGCATGACGATGAAAAGTGCCATCCGTAAATTGCATATTGCCATCCTCCATGAGATTTCTCGATTGCGGAATGCAATCGCAACAGCGTTACCTTGCTGTAATGTATACGACTGCGCGCAACTGGTTCTATTCCCTATGCAGACGGCAAATATTCTTTTTGAAGACTCTTGCTTTCTCCGCCAGTCCGTAAGCGAGTCTTCGCTTGAAGACGAGTGACGTAAGCCGCTCTAGCAAGTGTTGTTACTTTTGTCTCTGGAACGATTAACTCACTATTGTGTTAATCGCTGAACTTCGCGACGCAACTCCGGACCGGGCTGCCGTGCGTTCATAGTTAGTACCGGGCGGTACCAATGCTAGTTCCATAGTGCTAATTGCACGAGTTGGATTAGGCACATTTTCCGGGAATAAACATGCGGTCGTGTGGTCTGAGACGGTGAGAATAATTGAGTGAGCGCCGGATACCAGAGAAGTGTTCGGTTAGTTGGTTTCCGGACGAGCAATTTCGATGAGGAGAGCGGCAAAGCCATAAGGGAGCAGCGCCACGGAAATGAAAAGCATAATGATTACCAATTACCCAGGAACCTCGGGGCAGCCATAACTGGCGATGCCGAAGGTGAAGCACAAGGACCAATGACCATAACGAAAAGTGGATATCTGCGTGCGGTCGCCGTTGCGGCGGCCGTTCAATTTCTATTGCTGTCCGGGTTGCAGCTTAGCGCCCAAGCTCAAACGGAATCAACGGCGCCGGCTTCCGGCCAGGCGTCTTCCGGTGGCGAGCTTCAACAAGTCACCGTTACCGGCTATCTCATCCCGCACATCGGCGAAGGTCCCCAATCAGTGACCTCATATGACCAGGCGCAAATGCAGAAAACCGGCTACCAGACCATAACGGACATACTGCAGGCCCTGCCTCAGGCGACGGGTAACTTTAACCCGGGAGTTACCAGCGGCTTCGGTTTCTCGCCCGGCGGAGCCTCGATTTCGCTTAAAGGCTTGCCGCCGAATGATACCCTGGTCCTCGTCGATGGGCTCCGGATGCCGTCATATCCTTTCCCGCAGGTCTCAACTGCGGCCACAATCAACTACGTCGACATCAATTCCATTCCCACGGGGGCCGTCGATCGCATCGATTTTCTCAATGATGGCGGTAGCGCGACCTACGGCACCGACGCTGTAGCCGGGGTTGTGAATTTCATCTTGAAAGATCAGTACACCGGAGGGGATGTTTACAATTACTTCGGGATCAGCCAAAGAGGTGACGACGAGACCTATCACGGCTCGTTCACCGGCGGCCTCACTCAGAAGTTCAGTGATACCTCCAACCTCAGTATCGTGGCTGTGTTCGATTACTTATCCCAAGGTCCGATTTTGGGTAAGGACCGGGCAAATACTACTCAGGAACTTTCCACCCTGAGCTTTAAATTCCCAAATCACCCGCTTTTTCCGTCCCCGACCGGCCAATTTGTTAATGAGACCACGGGCGCTTTTATCCAGACAAAGCAGGGCTTTAACGGGGTGAACCCCACGGCAAACAATTTCGTGTCAACTCCTTTCGACCAATTTAGCCTAAATGGTCTCGAAATTCAGCCTCGGGAAAGTCGGCTCGGCGGTACGGTGAAGTTGACTTACAACGTGACCGATTGGCTAAAGCTTTACGATAGCTTCCTCATTAATCGAACCGAAGAGACGAGCAGCTTCGGCCCGAACCAGGGTATTTATCCGCCTCCTTTCAATGCCGGTGTAGTTGTTCCAGCGAACAATCCTTTTAACCCTTTCCATGCGCCTCTCCAGGTTCAAGGCCTTGCATTGAACGAATTTGGTCTGCTGAACACCGATACCACTATCACGACGTTTCGTGAGGTAATTGGTGGCACGGTCCAACTCCCGCACGGCTGGTTCCTCGACGCTAACTTCCTCTACGGAGAGAGCGATGGAACCGAGACCATGAAGAACATGTTCACGTTCAACGGCATCCAAGAAGCATTAGCGGGCACGCTTCCGGGAAATGTCGGCCAATTCTTCAACCCGTTTGCTGACGAACTTGCCGCGGGACCGAACAGCGCCTTTCGGAATAATAAAAACCTCGTTACCAGCCTCTTCGAGGACATCAGAAGTGATATCATGCAGTTTCATACCGTTTTGGGCGGTACCTTGTATGATTTACCTTCAGGTGCGATTACCGTCGCCGGCGGCTTCGAGTACCGGAGCGAGGATTATATCGTCAACGAAGATGCGAATAGTAAGTCCGGCAATCTGGCGGCGATTCAGTTCCCGGCCACGGAAAATCCAACCAATGCGCGCCGATCTATCTGGAGCATCTTCGGGGAAGCGAATATCCCCATCCTAGGTGGCGCCTGGTCCTGGCCGGGACTCCGTTCTCTCCAGTTGACGGTCTCGGAGCGTCAGGATTATTACAGTGACTTTGGTAGTACCGCGAAACCAAAGTTCGCGATTTTGTACAAACCAATTGACGACTTTACGGTTCAGGCCAGTTATTCCGAGTCCTTTGTTGCTCCGTCGTTACCCGAACTCTTCACCACTGCGCTGCCCGCGGAGACTAGCATTATCGACCCGAAAAATCAGGGGGCGGGAGCACTTACCGTTCTTAATAGTACAACCGGGAATCCTAACCTGAAGCCCGAGAACTCTTATATGTATTATGTGCGCGGAATTTGGACTCCCGGGTCGAGTGATCCCGATCACAGCTGGTGGGGCTGGGCAAAGGGCTTTTCCGCCTACGTCGATTGGTACCAACTCGATCAACATAACGTGGTTGGTACGCTGACGCCGCAAGAGGTAGTGGATCTCGGCAACGGTGTCGTACCGGGGAATGGCTTTGTTCGCGGTGCCTCGGGGCTGATCAGCTCAGTGTTTAACACCTACGAAAACCTGGGCAATACCCGGAGCGAGGGTATTGACTTCGGCGTCAGCTATACTAGCAAGGAGTATAATTGGGGCAAGATCGAGCTAAGCTTCGACGGCACGTATATTTATGGGAACACCGCGCAAGTGGTGCAGGGTCTGAATCCAAACGGTTCGCTCTTTTTTCGCGTTTTCGATCAAACTGACCTAGCCGATACGGTGGGACCGGATCTGAAATTTAATGCCAGTGCCTTTTATTCGAAGACCCTTTTTGGGGTTGATACTTTCAGGACCGGTGTGACCCTTTACTACGTTGGCTCGGAACTCGACTTCAACAATACCGCTAATGGTACCAACCCTGCGGCTGCCGCGGGCCTGGATTTCCCCGGCTTTATCCACGTAATCGGCAGCTGGACTTCGTTGAACTGGCAGATCTCCTACCAGTTCGGCCAACCAACTGAAATCACTCCTCAAACGCCGAAGGCAGGCTATGACAAAGAAGGGAAGAAAATCGTGGGCGAAAAGGCCATTGCACCTGTTGCGGAAGGACCTCGCAGGGGATGGCGCGATCTACTTGCAAATACCACGATCACCTTTGGTATCAATAACATCTTTGATACTGCACCACCTCTTGCTGTCGACAATGTATCTGGGTTCCCTTCGAACTTTGATACCGCGAGCGGCGTCAATTACTACCAGCGTTTCTTCTGGGTTTCGATTGATAAAAAGTTCTAAGTTTTTCGGCGCCCACCTTCGCCACAATGGAATCCCGCTAACATCCACACGATTGGTAGCTGGTCAACGTTCGATTGGCAGATCTCCTACAAGTTTCGGGAAACCATCGGAAGTGATGCCCGAAGCGCCAAAGCCGGGCTACAATAAAGAAGGAAAGAAAATCGTTGGCGAGAAGGCCATCGCGCCGGCAGCGGAAGGACCGCATGCGGGACTACTGCCCTCTGTTAGCATATACCACCATCACCTTTGGTATTAATAATATCTT
>Ga0207067_10266_pt1 | contig 12632 bp, 17 predicted proteins | sample Alteio_BWMinCont_25_FD_153484 | JGI IMG/M metagenome (GOLD analysis project Ga0207067, IMG submission 153484) | Enriched cells from forest soil in Barre Woods Harvard Forest LTER site, Petersham, Massachusetts, United States -... | ecosystem: Environmental > Terrestrial > Soil > Temperate forest >...
AGTTCTTCTGCAATCTTCAGGGTTTTTATATAACAGTCAAGTGCTCTTGGGTAGTCCAATTGATCTTTATAGACCGATCCAATGTTGCCGAGATCACTTGCAACTCCATATTTGTTTCCGAGTTCCTCATCTATCTTCAGCGTTTTAAAAAAATAGTCCATTCCTTTTGGAGTGTCTTTTTGAAGATAATAGACGGATCCGATATTGCTGAGGGCATTTGCCTGCAGGGGTTTGTCTTTGAGGTCCTCTGCCAGCTTTAAGCCTTTTAGTAAATATTCGAGTGCTTTGGGGTAATCAGCCTGTTCTTTATAAACAAGGCCAATGTTGCCAAGATGTGATGCAATTCCGAATTTATTTCCAAGTTCCTCGTCCATCTTCATCGCCTTAAAATAATACTCAAGAGCTCTGGGATAGTCAGATTGTTCTGCATAGACTATTCCAATGCTTCCAAGCGCGGTTGCAATACCCGCTTTGTTTCCCAGTGACTCATCAATTTTTAATCCTTTTGAATAATAGTCAATGGCATTCGGATAATCTGATTTGATATAGTAATAGGCCCCGATATGACCAAGTGCTTTGGCAATGCCTTTTTGCCAATCCAGTTTTTCTGCAAGTTTAAGGGATTGAATGCCTGTTATGATTGAGGTGTCGGGACTGATGTATTTTAATTCCCATCCCAGGGCATATAAATGCTTGACCTTATTTGTATCTTCTTTATCTGTTTTCAGAAGTGAAAGCAGGGAGTCTCTTTGGGAAGCTGGTTTTTGGGCCCATGCTGCAGGTAAAAGAAGAAAAAAACAAATGTATCCGATGGCCCGCATATGCAAATGTGATAATTTGTAATCGTATATACTAATTACTACATTTACAGGCATGAGCAAAAAGGAAAATGTGCACTATGAGCTGCAGCCGGATTCCGATATTGGAATGCTTCTTTGGCAGGCTTCCAATAAATGGCAGCGGGAGTTAAAGAAAGTATTGGATAAGCATAATCTGACTCATGTGCAGTATATTCTGCTGGCAGGAACACTACTGCTGAATAACATGAAAAAGGATACGACACAAATGTCTCTGGCTGTGTTTGCCGGTAGTGATAAAATGATGGCTTCCAAGGTGCTGAGGACCATGGAGAAAAAGAGGTTGATCAAACGCAGAGAAAGCCTCAGGGATTCGAGGGCCATGCAGATCGAAATTACCTCTTTCGGAAAGGTAACGTTGTCCAAGGCGGCAGATGAGGTGAAGAAATTTGATAAATTGTTTTTTATGCCGGTTGCTGAGAAACAAAAAGGATTTACCAAGCGTCTGAAGGGGTTGCTAACAAGTTAGCGATTTGCCCTACTCCAGCGTAGTATCAGTTACAAAAAAGTCGTCATTCGGTTCAAGGGTTATGAGGAAGTTTTTATTCCCGGAAACAAACCACTGAAAGCGACCCTGCTGAGTGAATTGTTTATCTAACTTAGCAAGTATTGCATTCAGCATGTTATATGGATAAATGATACGGTAACAATAGCAGTTGCCTGCTGAATCCAGAAAATAAATGGTTTTCTTTTCAGTGTTTTCAAAAGAGATATAAGATTTTCCATCACTGTTGGTGCCTTTCTGAAGACTGTCAGGGTTGATGCCCTTGCTTTTTTCAAGATAGGAAACTATGGCAACAGAGGACATGCCAACCAGGTTTTGGGATCTGGCCGGATGCAGCCAAAAAACAGTGACAAAAAGAAGAAACAAAACTTTTTTCATAGGTATAAATATACTGTTAGTTTTTTGTAGTTTTACAAGTAATACGCAAAAATAATGCCATGAACAATTCGATTGTCAATCAGCTGTTTAAATGTATGACTGGCTTTGCTGTTAGCATAGCGGTTGTTTCCTGCGGTCATTCCGATACGAAAGAGCCGGTTAGTGATAATGTGATGAAGGATTCCACTGCAGTTAAATCCGGAGATTCGGCGGTCTTTTATAATTTTCCTTCTGCGCTCCAGATTACCTCCTTGTTCAAAAAGTCGGGTTTAACATATGTGGATGGGATAACTAATCCACAGAAGGATCCGACAAAATATACCTCTATCTTCAGTAAATCGCTTAACCTTGGTATTTATGCCGCCGATCTGGCCTACTGCGTTTTGAACAAACAAAATCAGGAGTCCTTGAATTACATGAAGGTGTCTACTGACCTCGCAAGTTCACTTGGGATGAGCAGCATATTGGAAAGCGGAAATTTTGGGAAGCGTTTTGAGTTGAATATTGACAATGAAGACACGCTGCGTAATATTATTTCGGAGCTTCAAATGGAGGCGGATACGTATCTGCATGATAATGACCAGCAGTTTATTTCAACGATTGGTTTCTGTGGAGCATGGACGGAGGTAATGTATATTGGTACAAAGGTTTTTGAACAATCCAAAGGAAGGGAGCTAAACGACAAGATCTCGGAACAAATGGTTTTGTTATCTAGAATTATTGCTGTACTGAGATCAGAACAAAAAAAGGACCCCGCGATAGCTGAGTTATTGAAAGAAATGAATGGATTACTGGATGTATACAATGGATTTGATTCGGTTAAACGCAGCAAGGCTGAAAATAAGGAGGAGGAGTTGAATCTGACGGTAGGTCTGAGTGAACAGGAATTCGCTGCTCTGGTTAAGAAATTAGCTGACGTACATCAGTCCTTATTAAAGTAAAGAATAAGGACGCAAATGAGCGGAAGCAGGGAGTTAGTCCGGAGGTATAGAGGTTAAATCAAGCCGGCGAGCGGTTATATCTTTTTCAATTTGTAAATCAATTTATCTATCACTTTCATCTCCTTTGTAATGATAGAAGCATTGCCCACCATTCCATAACGGAATTTTAAGATTTTGCCGGTGTTGGTAACCAGGCCATTGTCCAGGTTTACCTTAATTAAGTATTGTTTGTTTACATCCACTTCTGATATATTTTCGATTTTTCCGGTTAAAACGCCATACTCTTCATACGGATAGCTTTTTAATTTTATGACTATTTTTTGCCCGTTTTCCAACTTACCCAGGTTATACTGGTCAATAAATATTTCTCCTATGTACCTGATGTCGGTCGGCATAATATAGAACAACTCCTTGTTCCTGTCATAAAGCTGATACTCCTCTACAGATGCTGAAAACATAACTTTCCCGGATTCAGGGGCTGTAAGAATATAGTTGTTTTTCCAGTTAGCGATTTCATTTTTTAAGAGGTTCAGAACTTTAATAAAATTTAATTTTTCCTGTTCGAGGTTGTCTGAAATATCAACTAATTGTTTGCTGGTGCTTATCTCGCTGCTGGTATTATTTATGATGGATGACTGCAACTGTTTGAGCTGCATTTTTTTGGCGATGAATTTGGATTGACAATTTTTCAAATCCAAAAGTGAAATTACTCCCTCAAAAAACAAGTTCAGGTTTGTCTTGTATTCGTCTTCGGCAATTTTAACATCCTGCTCAAATTCCCGTTCCTGATCTGAAAGGTTTTTATTCAGTTTTGAGAGAGCGCCGAGTTCATTCTTGATAATGTTCTGTTTACCCAGCATAATGCGGCCTTCCCAATAGGCTTTTAAGGTCTGATAGGAGATGAAAAAATTCTCAAAGGCTCCCTGGATTTCCCCAAAGCGATTGAACTGAATAAAATCTATTGTTTTGATGGCATCCCAATTATTGTTTAAAACCAATGAGTCCACAGTATATGTATGTTTTTCCAACAGCTTGATGTCCTCTATTTTCGCCCTGCTTTCCATAAAGGCCAGCTCTTCGTTTTTCTGAACAAATTGCCCGTCTTTCACAAATAGCTTTACAACCTTTCCATCTATTTTATTTACGATTGGCTTAGGGGTAATGGTGGTTTTGATGGTTATCTGGGACTGAATAGTATCCGGATATTTAATGATCCAGCACAGAGAGATCAGAATAACACAGGTTATGAATATAAAAGTTATACCCCAGCGTACCATAAACGGCGGGTTGGTGCCTATTATTTCCTGAATGCTTTCGCTGCGTATTTCGAGGTCGTCATTCATTTGTATAGTTGGTCGTTCATAGGTCCTGGTTTGTAATCAGGAACCTAATTCCAGCTGGTTTTTGACTAATCCGTAATAAATTCCTTTTAAAGCCACTAATTCTTTGTGGGTTCCCAATTCGGCCACTTCTCCTTTATCCAAAACAACGATCTGATCAGCATTCACTACTGTGCTTAGACGATGTGCGATTACTACAACCGTTTTATTGGCGGAAAATACAGCCAGATTATCTACAATTATTTTTTCATTCTTCGCATCAAGAGCACTTGTAGCTTCATCCATAAACAGAAACAATGGATTTTTGTAGATCGCACGGGCAATGAGTACACGTTGTTTTTGTCCCAGACTCAAAGGAATACCTTCATCACCGACTATGGTCTGGTAGTTTTTCGGAAGATTGCTTGTGATGAACTCATCTATGCAGGCCTGCTTTGCTGATGCTACTACCCGGTTAAAATCAAGTGCAACGCCTAATGCTATGTTATTGGTGATGGTGTCGGAAAATATTTTTCCTTCCTGCATGACCACACCAATGTTGGAACGCCAGACGCTGTAATAGATGGTGTTTACATTTTGTTCCCCAAACATGATTCTTCCGACTCCGGGTTCATAAAAACGAAGTAGTAATTTCATTAATGTGCTTTTCCCGCTGCCGCTTCCCCCAACTATGGCTGTGGTTTTCCCTGCCGGAATTTTTAAATTGATATTTTTTAACACGAGGCTGTTGGGGTCTCCTGTATAGGAGAAGGAAAGATTTTCCAATGTTACGTCTTCTATCTTTTCAATTTTATCGACAGTTTTGTTGTGAAAGGTCTCCTCCTGTTCCTGGTTATGCACTTCGAGAATACGTTCCAATCCCATTCTTGCGTCCTGGAGCATGGGAATAAAATCTATGATCTGGTCAATGGGTCCCCTTAGCTGCCCGACTATCATGTTTATGGCAAACATGGAACCTATTGTGAGATGCCCTTCGATGACTGCTTTGGCAGTGAGGTAGGTAATGAAAATGGTGGTGAGTTGGGTGAGTATCTTGGAGCCATTGTGCTGCCACTGCTGGATGGAAAGCGCATTGACATTTATTTTAAAAAATTTTCGCCTGGTTTTCTTCCCACTCCCAGCGTTTTTGTTTACTGCTGTTGCTTAGTTTTATTTCTTCCACGCCTTTCACGAGTTCAATCAGGCGGTTGTAATTTTTGCTGTAATATTCAAAATATTTAAAATCCAGCTTCTTTCTCTTCTTTAAAAACAAAGTAACCCAGATGATGCTGCCAATACTTCCGGCTGCGAACACAAGAAATATGAGTGGATCGAAAACGATTAGTACTCCGCAGAACAGAATAATGTTAATGATGGCAAAAATGGTGGAGAGGGAAGCGACTGTCAGTAAATTTTCCACCCGCTTGTGGTCTTCTATTCTGCGCAGGATATCACCAATTAAGTGCGAGTCGAAAAACTGTATTTTGAGGCTCAGTATTTTTTTCAGAAAATCGGATATAAGCGAAACATTGATACGGGTACCTATATGCAATAAAATCCAGTTGCGGATAATTTCTACAAATGTGCCTCCCAAAAACAGAACCAGCTGACCAATCAGAATCAGGTTAATGAACCCTATGTCGAGGCTGTTGATCCCTTTGTCCACAATGGCCTGCGTGAGGAAGGGCATAAACAAAAGAATGATGCTTCCAACAAGCATTCCGAAGAAGAGCTGTACAAAATGGGGAATGTAGCCTCTTAAATAATCCCAAAGAAATTTACCGGGAGGAATGTTTTTTTCTTCAATCCCATCTGCTTCACGTTCAAAAAACTCTGTTCCGGGCTCTACAAACAGGGCGAAACCAGTATCTGTTCCATTTGCCCATCCTTCCAGGAATTCCTGTTTGGTATAGGAAACCAGTCCCATGGCAGGATCGGAAATATAAACACGGCCGCGCCTTATGTTATAAAGAACAATAAAGTGGTTGTCTTTCCAATGGATGATGCAGGGAAAGGGCTTGCTGTCAACAAGGCCTTCAAAATTTATTTTTACTCCGGTAGTACGTAGTCCGATGGATTCTGCAGCATCACTTATACCTAAGAGGGTAACGCCGATTTTTGTAATAAAGCATTTTTCGCGCAGGTAGGTAACCGTAAAATTCCGACCGTAGTGCTTGGATATGATTTTCAGGCAGGACGGACCGCAATCCATCGCGCCCAATTGACGATAGGTTGGAAATGTTTTAAGGCCGAACATTCTGGGATGGCATATGGGATAAATTTACTAAAAGCAGCGTTCATCGCGGAGAAATAAAGCAGCGTTCGTCGCTGACAGGGCAAACAGCCTATTGGCTGTTTGAGCCGGTTCCTGTGCCGGCCTTGAAGGCTCTCCTCTCTGCTACTTTATTTCACGTTGTATGAGTGAAAAAGGCCCCCAAAAGCCTTAATTACGCAGGTCTAATGGGGAGTAATACAAAAGACCAGAATTAACACTTCTGGTCTTTTTTTATGCGTTTTTGAGCAAATTTAGCCCTTTTCACCTGGAACTGTATAGTTCTATTTAAGACCTTTTAACAGTTCTTCCAACGAAACGTCCATGGCTTCAGCCATCTTAATCAGTGAATACAAGGTTGGATTAATATCGCCATTTTCATAGCGATTTATGTGATGTCTTTCCATCTCACAACGATGGGCGAGCTCAGCGGCTTTAATGCCTTTTTCCAGGCGAAGCTTTCTGAAATGCTTGCCGAACTTCAGTAAAATCAGTTCCTTTTCCCTATTTATTTTCCTGTTTTTCATTGTAATGCCCATAAGGCATCACAATGAAGGGTAATTGTTCGTAACTTTTGCAACCTTTTATGGTTGCATACTTAAAACTCAATTAAATTTATCGCAAAACTTAAAACCTATTAAAATGGATAAAACATTAAAAATTGCAATAATAGCCGTAGCGGCTTTATATATGCAGGGCTGCGGATTGAGTGTCAGCAGTGATAGTTCATGCAAAAGCAGCCTTTGTAAGGGTTACTGGAGAGATTTTGGTGGTTGGGGACAGCACGTAAAATTAACTTTCAATAACAATGGGACTTTTAATTACAATAAAGTTTCAATGAGCAATAATCCCGCTGACACCCCAGGTGGGCTCCCATTAGGCAGCTATGATGGAGTATGGAGCCTGGGGGTAGCGAAAGAGGAAAGTAATTTTAAACTTGAAGACGGAGATGCCAGTTCTAGCAGCGTTATGACAAGGCATATCAATATGACCTTCAATCAAAATACTTCAAAGGGCAAATCATTTGATGTCCAATTGACGATAAGCCCGAAAACAAAATATGTGGTACTATATGGCCTGCCAGATTCGGACCAAATTGCTCAGTATTCGGGAGAAAATCCTGTGACGGAATAATTGTGGATTATAAGTCTATTAATGTTGTTTAAGCACAAATGAATATGAAAAATAAAAATCTACTATTATGGTATCTATGGGATTTCAGGGTCATAGTTGGAATCCTGATTTTGTTAACAGCAATTTTTGGTTCCAGCAACGGGGAATATTTCAGGAGTGCATGGGATAATTCTTTGCAGTACAAAAGACCTATTGATGGCGAAATGAAGGCCTATATGTATTCAGCAGCCGCCTGTGCCCTGTTCTTTGGAATTCGAGGCAAGTATAGAAAATTAAAGCAATCAGGGGAGCAGTGAAGAAAGTAAAAGATGATTTTGGAATTCCAGCAGGTGGAAAAATATTATATGCTGAAACAAAAAATGGCTATACACTCTTATCCTATGGTCATGTGAAGGCGATAGGGCTTGCAACCTATTCCAAAAGAATCCAGCCTGATAATTCAGTTAAAACTCAAATCCGAATACAATTCCACTACGGAGAGCCGAACACATTCGACCTTTTTCTATTCGAAGATGACCGCCTTTCCTTCAATTCAATTTCGCTACATACGCCAGCTTGCATTGCTGACAGGTATCAAGAGCTCATTAATGGTGGAGTAATCGCATCAGAGCAATTTATTGCCCAAATTTCGGAGTTTTATACCAAGGTTACTTTGGCGTATTAGGGCAATTCCTTTATCAAGATGCAAATCCAAGCATTTCTATTTAGGAAGTCAATTAAATTAAAACAAGATGAAACCTGTGCGGTTTCCTTTCTTGCCATTTCCCTGAAACAAAACCTGGCTTGCAGGATTGAATCTGGCAAAGGATTATCAGCATTGATTCGAATCGAACTATCTTCTGTTTTTGGGAAGGGCCAATTCCTGGACGTTCTGCTGGACAAAAGCGGCATCACAGATTTTCAAATGTTAAATGGCGATTATTTTTCTTCGTATTCTGCTTTGCGATTGTCTGGGGATGCTGAAATAAGCATATATCTTACTGTTGGACAGGTGGATTAGGCGAAATACACATATCCCTCCCCTTTAATTAGGTATTTATACCCAGAAATTTAATATAATCGCCATCTGAATGAGTTAATATTGTTGTATGTTAGCACCATGCACAATTAAGCCGTTAAATTTTTGAAAACAGAAAATTGAGAACAGAATTCATATTAACAAAAGTTCGACCAATTAAAAAGCTATTTATAATCGAGCCTTACGATTACGAATCATTTGCCAAATTGTTTACAGAAATTCAAGATGAAATAGACATCATTCAAAATTTAATTTTTGTAAATGATGACGACTTATGGTCACAGCCAAACAAGGATTTTATTAAGAGAAGTGACCCAGATGTTATTCTTAATTTATCCAAAATTGATGACGAAAAATTGTCCCTCCACTTTGGAATTTTTTCAGTCAAACCAATTACGGAACATTTTAAAATCGGACGATTTGGAACGCATTTACATAGCTTTACAAAGCGCCCAGTTCACTTCGAAAAATTTGGTCCACACAAGGACGATATTAGCAGTATCGATGTCTTGTCTGCCTTAAAATTAGAAAACACATCAGAATCCTTAATGGCCTGTATCAACTATGGATTATTTCAAAAAGAGACAAAAAATCTTTTAAAACAATCAATTTTTAGGATGTTAAATGTTGAGCGTTTAACCAAAACCGAGGACCTTATAGGCTCTATTTTCGCTCACGATAAGAAATTTATTCAGTTAACAAATACCATTGGTAGTTATTCAGGTTCTGGGCACGGGTCAAGTATATTTGAAATAGATTACAGTAAAGAAGGGTTCTTTAACAGAAAGAAAAAACATTTCTTTATTTCTGATAAGAACGATTTTAAGACAATAGCCTTCTTTTGGAATATGCGTTCATATTATTCTTATGATAAAATTGCCTGGATTCCAACTGAGCTTTTACAAGATATTGCATCACAAGTTGACGTAGAAACCGTTTTTGTTTGTTTCAATAACGACATTGAGAAAAAAATTCGAGGGCATTTTCCGTCTGCGACAGTAATTCAGCCGACAAGACTTTCTTTTAGGGGGAGAAATGAAAGGTGGTCGTTTTTTGAGCATACACAAACAATCAGTATTGTACATAATGAAGCAATAATTCAGCACCCAGCTGAAAAAAGTTTTTCAGATATGGGTCTCGGAGGCGCATTCGTTTTAGAAATCAGAGGATTAAACGAGTTCAGTTACCCGAAAAGGAGAAACATTGGAAATCTTTTCTTTCCAAAACATTACGAACGGGAAATGTTCGTAGAAAGATTTCAGAGGATAAGCGAACTCGGCCTCTCCAAATACATATTGGAAGTTTCACCATTTAAAACAGAGGACATATCAGAACAGATTATTCTACCGACATTCAAAGAAGTCATCAACCATCTTCTTGAAGACATAGGATATACTATTAAGGCGACTGAAAAGAGCTCTATTTTAGAGCAAACGGTAAATTTACTTGGTGGTGTAGGTGAACTTGGTATCATTTCAATTAAACCTATTTTTGATTCGCTGGTGAATTTAACACCCAAAGTGCGAACTGAAAGAATTCTTCAGAAATTACTTGCTGGAGCTGGTAGCAAGATTGAATCCGATGATATTTTAGACATAATAGCAGAGATTAGGGATAAAGGAGCTATCAATTTTCCTGCAGTTACACTGACAATTGAAGAGATTGTTGCAAAAACAGGAATAGTTGGAAACGAGAAGAAAAAACTATTCCCCGATTTACAAAAACTGTATGACCAAAGGATTCTCTTAAGAGGAAAATACTTTGTTTGTCCATTTTGCAATAGCAACTTATGGATTCAAATTGATGAAATCAATAGAATTAATCATTGTGTTGAATGTAGTAACACAGTAAACCTGCCAGTTTATCTGCATGATAAGCAGGGTAGTGATTATTTCAGGTTAAACCAGTTAATCGTAAGGGCCGTAGACCAGGGACAGCTTTCCACTCTTTTGCTGTTGAATTTATTTTTTCAACAAGAATATCTAGCTTTTGGTTATCAGTCAAACTTTGAGGTTTACAAGGCCAGCAAGTCGATTACGGACATTGATTTGTTTATTCGAATTGGGAAAAGAATAGGCATAGCTGAATGCAAATCAACGAGTGGATTTAAGAAAGAACAACAAGTTGATGAGCTTATTGGGATTGCATCAGACCTACAATGTGATTTTATTGCTTTTTCAAGTTTAATTGATTCCACAAGTCAGGAATTAAAGGACCTTGTTGAAATCTTGACAAAAAAATCCCTTGACATTCCAGCATTCATTTTTACCAACGAGGTTCTATTTAAGCCGAAACCTGGTTTGATTCAAAAACACTTTGAGTTAATTCATTCCGAAAATTTTCGAGTTGGCCCCATTGTGATTAAATAATAAATTCGTACCATGCAAATATGCACTCACATTATTCATTATTGCCCTCATAATCTCGACTCCGATAGTAACATCTGGTCAATACTTCTCCCCATTACAACAGCAATACTATCAGCTGGCTTAACTTATTATATAGCCTTTTTTAATGACAGAAAAAACAAAGAAAAACATTTGGATGACCAACTGGATAATATTATAAAAACGGGGATACAATATCCGTATCTTGAGGCAGAAGATTTTACAAGTAATTGGGACAAGGAAAAGTTAAAGACTGGAAATGAAATTGAGAAATATCAGCGCTATGATTTATATAGCATTTTGGTTTTTAATTACATGGAGCGTTTGTCAGAATATTATAGCTTTGATGATAATGAGATAATGAAACACGTAAATATCCAAGAATGGATTAAGATGCATCAAAAAATCTGGGATAATCAGCATAGTAATTCACCTGGATATAAGCCTCAATTTAAAAATTTAGTAACTCGGTTTCTAAAATAAAAAAATGGAAAGAAGAAGTCTCATAATTTATTGCGACAACACCCCTCCAAGTAAAGAACTTAACGGCCCTTCCATTGACAACTCTAATTATAGGACCTTTTTAACTAGTAATTTAGGAGGGAAGTGGGTTGATGAAGAAATTAAGTCAATGAATAATCCATCCATCAAAGAAGTTCAGGATGCTGTTGCTTCCCATTTTAACGGAGCTGGCTATACATTTACCATTTTTACTGGGCATGGAGGAATTAACCCCAGGCAGAATGATTTGCAATATTTGCAATTAAAAGATGGTAATCTTTCCATTCTTGAATTGAAAAATAGTGCTGAACGTCAAACTATTGTTATAGATGCGTGTAGAACGCACTTGACAGTTGAGTCGGTAAAATCATTTGCACTGACTGAATCCATTTATAAAATGGGTGCAAAATCTACACGAGAGATGTTTGATAAAGAAATCGAAAGATGCGAAAAGGGTTTAACTATATTATATGCGGCAAGTAAGGAGGAAGCTGCTCGTGATAGCAAATCTGGAGGGGCCTACCTGGTCTCATTAATTTCAGCCGCTTTACTTTGGGAAAAAAGAAATAAGGAGGCCTTGACCCTGCCATTATATGAAGCACACGATTTAGCTAAAGATTTTTTGTCAAAACATTTTCCCACAGAGCAACATCCGCAAATTGAACCTGACAAAAGAAATAACTACTTTCCTTTTGCTGTTAAATATATGACAATAAATTTATGAATGTACTGGTGCATGTCCGTAAGTTTGAAGTTTGTAATCAAAAATGATGTCATTTATGGACTTAAGCCTTTCGATAAAACTCAGTTGATGTGAGTTTAAACAACTTCTGATTGCCTTTGAGGTTTTTATTTTTAATGAAATATTATTCTTTCTATTTTTTTCAGTTTTCATACGACCTTTTTTTATAAATAGGTAAAAAAATAAAAATCACGATATTTATAATATTAAATCAAAGCAATAATCTTCATCGTGGAAAAAACGTTTAATTATTCATTTAATATTGTGTTCAAAAGGTGTAAAGATGCATTAAACGAACTCGATATGAATATTGATAATTCAAGCCTCAATGAGCGATATATATCAGCCTCTACGAATGGCTCTATATTGTCATGGGGCGAAGAAATTGATATTAAATTTGAAAAAATTTCATTAAATAGAACGAAGATTCTTGTTCAATCCCAAGCAAGTGCTCAATTATTCAGTTGGGGCAAAAATTCTGGAAATGAAAGAGCTATCATTGAAACTCTTGATGAGAAGTTGAAAAAACAGATGTTACTATCGGAGTCGAGATTATGAGGGCAATAATGAATAATGTG
>Ga0207067_10099_pt3 | contig 12598 bp, 7 predicted proteins | sample Alteio_BWMinCont_25_FD_153484 | JGI IMG/M metagenome (GOLD analysis project Ga0207067, IMG submission 153484) | Enriched cells from forest soil in Barre Woods Harvard Forest LTER site, Petersham, Massachusetts, United States -... | ecosystem: Environmental > Terrestrial > Soil > Temperate forest >...
TGTCCGGGTTATTATTGTGTTACGGCTGTATCCGCCAAAACAATTATCCTTGTGGGTTGATTTATACTAACAGAAATTGAATCTTTGCAATTTTCAGCATCCGTTATTATTAAATAATAGTTTCCGGCGCAAATCGCTGAAATGGAATCCTTGTTCTGGCCTGAACTCCAACTGTATACATAAGGCGCAGTTCCTCCATAAGCATTCACTGATGCAGACCCGTTGCACTTTCCAAAGCAACCTGCATCTACAGAAACTGGCAGAGCTACTGCTAAAGCAGCAGGTTCTGTGATCTGGGAACAGGTGGAGCTATTACAGGAATTCGCATCCAGAACCGTAACACAATAATAACCCGGACAAAGGCCTGTAGCGGCTGCCGCCCCGCTGGAACCCGAACTCCAGGTATAACTATAGGCTCCTGTGCCGCCTGTTCCAGTCAGGTTGACTTGCCCGTCACAGGCTCCTTTGCATTTTACATTGCTGCTGCTCGCACTCAGGATAATAGCCGAAGGTTCTGTAATGACATAAGAATCTGTCGCAGTACAATTTCTGGAATCTGTAGTGAGAACAGTATACGTGCCTGGAGATAAAGCTTGCAAGGTTTGGGTAGTTGCTCCTCCAGGCGACCAAAGGTAAGAATAGCCTGAAGTCCCGCCGGAGGACTGCGCTGTAATTGTGCCATTGCTAGCGCCTTTGCAGGTTATATTGATAACTGCAGCAGTAAGAGATAAGATTGCAGGTTCTGTGATCAGAACTGAAGTGCTCGTCTGGCATCCATTCGCATCCTGAATATTCAGTGTATAACTGTTAGCCAAAAGTCCGCTGGCAATTGCAGAAGTACCACCTGTGGGAAGCCAGTCATAGGTGTAGGCTCCTGTACCTGAGCTGACAAAGGCTACTGCAGAACCGCTATTCCCGCCCTTACAACTTACATTGTTAATTTCCACAGAGTCTACAAGCGCCTTGCTCTGCCCCATCAAAATCACCTGAGTGCCGGCTAAACAAAGATTGGCATCTTTTACGGTAACCGTATAGGTGCCGGAGATCAAACCCGAAATTGTTGAACCGAGATTAGTTGAACCAGAATCTCCGGTGCTCCAGAAATAGACATAAGGAGGCACTCCTCCATTGAAAGAGGCTATTGCCTTTCCATTTGAAGCTCCGCAGACCGAACTGACAGAGGACGCGTTTACAGTTAAGGCGGGTGGTTCAGTAAGCGTGATTACATTAACAAGTAAACATCCTTTGGAATCAGTTGTCTGAACTGTATAAATTCCTGCAGAGAGGTTTGAGCAGGACGAACCTGTTTGCCCCATTGCCATCCAGGTGTGGGAATACGAGCCATTACCTCCACTGGTTAAAACAGAAGCGTTTCCGGTGGTACCGCCCTGACAGGAAACATTTATATGGGAAGAAATACAGACAAGCGGAGTTGGCTCTTGTATAAGGACTGAACCATTTGCTATACAATGATGAGCATCCGTAACAGTCACTGAATAGGTACCTGCTGTCAACCCTCCTATACCGGGTCCGGAAGACGCTGAGGGGCTCCAGGAATAAGTATATGCGCTCGTCCCTCCCTTAACGATAGCCATAGCAATTCCATCCGCAGCTCCGTTACATGAAACTGCACTTAGCATGGTATCATTAACGGTAAGCAAAGCTGGTTCCGTGATGACAACAATTTGTGAAGCAAAACAATTATTCTGATCTGTTACATAGGCATAATAGCTGCCGGCTGAAAGATTTTTTTCAATAGAAACAGTATCACCTGTCGTAATCCACGAATAATGATAGGGCACTGTTCCTCCGCTCGCATGAATGGTTGCCGAACCGTTCTGCAAACCAAAGCAATTAATATCCTGCTTAAGCTGTCCAAGACTCAGTACCGCAGCAGGTTGCTGAATTGCAGTACTGGCTGTTGTCATGCAACCCATCTGGTCCAGCACAGTTACCGTATACGTCCCTGCAGTTAATCCCTCAAAAAAGGAGAGGGTATCCTGGGCAGTCCAACTATAAGAATAGGCCGGTTTGCCCCCGGTTACAGCCGCTATGGCAATTCCATTATTTCCTCCAAAACAACTAACGTTAAAATCACTGGCAAAAGAAACAGACAGGGCTGTGCTTTGGATAACAGTCACACCAGCCGTTAATGAACAGTTAGTCGCATCTGTTATCGTCACTGAGTAAATTCCGGCAGGTTTAATGACTGTGGAAACATTCTCCCCTGTGTTCCATAACCAGGAATAGGGGCCTGTCCCTCCCTGAGGAGTTGCCACCAGCGTGGAACCTGCTCCAAAACAAATGGTGTCGGAGGGCACCGAGATGCCAGTAATACTGTCCTCAAGGATGTTCACACAGGAAGTTGATTTGCAATTGTCATTATCTGTTACGGTGGCACAATGCGTTCCTCCCTGAGCTGTAATTGCCGGTGTAGTTTCTCCTGTGTTCCAGGAATAGGTATAAGGACCTACCCCGGGATTAACACTGACTGAAACAGGAGTAAAACCTCCGGTACATACCGCAGCCGGAGCTGAAACACTGGCAGCAAGTGTACTGTTTAAGGCAATAACACTTACCGTATCCTTAGCCGTACAGTTGTGTGCATCTGTAACAATTACAAAGTAATGACCTGAATTTACAGTTACGAAAGAATCGACCGTTGTGCCATTGTTCCAGGAATAGGAGTAGGCTCCTGTTCCACCCCCGGCAATTGCGTTTATCACAACTGTGCTTGAACAGGTAATAAAGGCAGTTGGAGATGCGATCACCAATAGCCGGGGAGGTTGCGTAACTGTTGTGGTCTGTGTTTTTGTACATCCGTTGCCATCTTCCACAAACACCGTATAGGTTCCTGCTGCAAGCAGATTAGCTGTTTTGCCAATGCCTCCCGAAGGAGACCAGGAATAGGTATAGCTGCCTTTTCCGCCAGAAGCAGACACAGAAGCGCTGCCTGTGTTAGCTCCAAAACAATTGACATTCGATGATGTACTGGCGGATGCACCAAGCAAGGGAGGCTCTTTCACTGTAACACCAGAAGTGCCGGTACATCCTTTCATATCTGTGACAGTAACCGTATAGCTGCCTGCTGACAAACCTGTTCCCGTAGGAGCTGTGCCTCCTGCAGGTCCCCATAAATAAGTAAACCCTCCGTTTCCTCCTGTAGCATTTACAAAAGCAGATCCATTGTTTCCTCCCTTACAACTGACATCTGCCAGAACCAATGAAGCAGGTGACAATGCGGAGGGCTGGGTAATTGCTACAGTAGAGAAATTACTGCAACCCTTTGAATCGGTAACGGTTACTATATAAGTGGCCATGCTTAATCCATTGATGGTAGCTGAAGTGCTGCCTGTACTCCAGGAATACAAATAGCCAGGATTTCCACCTGAAGCTCCGGCCACAACACTCCCGTTAGTTCCACCAAAACAGGAAACAGGGTTGGTACTGGTTACTATGGGGCTGACGATCGTTGGCTCAGTTACCGTAATTGCTCCAGTCGCAGTGCAGCCTATTTTATCCGTAACGGTAACAGAATAAATTCCTGCAGAAACAGGAGTAGTGCCGGCCCCTAATCCTCCGGCCGGAGACCAGGAGTAACTAAATGGTACTGTTCCGCCAATTACAGAAACGGACGCGGCTCCATCCCCTCCTCCATAACAGGTAGCCGGAGTATTACCCATTGTAAGAGAAAGCGCCGGCGATTGTAAAACAGTAATGGCAGCAGTAGCTGTACAGGCATTTATGTTTGCATCTGTTACGGTAAGAAAATAGGTTCCGGCCGGTTGGGAGATACCAGAGCTTGTAGCGCCGGTACTCCAGCTGTAGAAATAGGGGCTGCTACCTCCGCTGGGTGTTGAGCTGACAGGACCTGCCGATCCGATGCAAATCAGGGGAGCTGTTATATCCGGATGTATCTGGGTTTCCTCTGCGATTGTCACACAGGCATTGGATATGCATCCTGCCGAGTCTTTTACCGTAAGGCAATAGGTTCCCTTTGGTTTAGTAACTGAACTGGCTGTTTCGCCCGTATTCCAGGAATACGTATAGTTCCCAAATCCTCCGCTGGCAACAGCAGCAATCGCAGAACTGCCTCCTCCAAAACAAGCAGTTGAAGGAGAATTAATAGTTACAGCTAAACTTCCATTAATAGCTGATTTTACCGTAATGGCGTCCGTTACCGTACAACCTGCCCCATCACTTATTGTAATGGAATAGGTACCTGTATTCACATTAATCTGCTGCGTGTTTTGACCAGTACTCCAGTAATAGGTATAGGAGCCTGAACCTCCTGTTGCACCGGCAGAAATGTTTGTAGCAGCACCGCAGGTAGCAACCATGCTGGATGTGGTATTGATCAAAAGCTGGGGATTTTCTATATAGGAAATGCCGGCCTGTTTTGTACAGGCTTGCTTTGTCGCATCCGTAATGGTGACCGTATAGGATCCGGCTGGCTTATTTGAAATTGTTTGAGTTGTTTCACCTGAACTCCATGAATAAGAATAAGGAGCAGTTCCTCCGGCCGGGGATGCAGTGAGGGTTGCATTTTGCCCGAAACAGACCAGGGTTACAGGGTTTATACCTACTGTTAATGGAGTTGTTATCGTAATTTTAACCTGACTGGATGCTATCGCGCAGTTGGCCATTCCTGTTGTAGAAAGTGTCAGGGTGACACTTCCGCTGCTGATTTCAGCTGCACTCGGAGTATAGGTCGCATTCAGTGTACTTGCTCCGGGGGAAAACGAACCAAGTCCTCCTGACCATATTCCTCCTGTTGCATTTATCACAGAACCGTTCAGCATTACAGAGGGATTTTCAGGGCATACTGTCAGCGCTGTTCCGGCATTTGCAATTGGAAGCGGATTGACAGTGACCAGTACCGAACTGGCTTGGGGGCATCCTCCGTTATTTATATTGACTACATAGGTTGTTGTGACGGTAGGACTTGCAACAGGGTTGGTTGCAGTGCTGTCGTTCAGGGATTTGCCGGGCTGCCAGATATACGTGGCGCCTGCGGGACCAGTTGGAGTTCCTCCTAAAACTACGCTCTTGCCCGTGCAGACAATTGCATTTGAACCTGCGTTGGCAACAAACGCCGTGGGCCTTCCGGAGGGAATCAAAGCAGCATTCAGGTATAGCCTGGCAGCATTGATGTGGGTTATGTTATTCCAATCCACTGCTCCGCCTGAGAAATAATTATGACCACCCAGATAAAATACATTTCCCCCCGGGCTCAGGGGGCCTGTAATATGTGCTGCGCCTGCCACTATCGTATCTTCTTTGGGATTTGGGCTTATGGCAAAATAAAAGCCGGGTTTCCAGACTGAACCGGCATTCCTCACCCAGTTCTGTTCAACTCCGCTCTCATTGGAGACCACTGTAGCCATAAACTGCATAAAAGCCATGTCGTTGTTGTAGTAGGCATTTGTTACCGGAGGATTGGGATAATTGGTTCCTCTGGTGCTTTGAAAAAGTTCATATTTCTCATATGTATTCACACCAACGCATTGGCCGAAAAAATTTCCTCCACTGTTTACAAACGTTCTTACCCTGTTGGTAATAGCCGTGTCATTCAGGTTTCCGGAATCCCAGTGACCTTCAGAACAGAATGTATAACATTCTGCAAGCCCGCCAAACACACCGGCACTTATATCCACATAATCAGGTATGCCAGCTGAATCCAGTATTTCCGCCTGCAAGGACTGAAAAGTGCCATTATTGAATACGGCAATTTTCGGATGCTGATTGAGCACATAACGTACATCAACCGTTACATCTGCAGTAAGACTGAATACTGCAACATTACCACCAAAGCCAGTGATTACCTGAGTCGCTGTTTTCCCAAAACCATAAAAGGAATGATTTACATAGGCACTGTCTATTATAAATTCACTGGCCACGAAATTGATCATGGCTGGTGCAACAACAGTGGGATAAATTCTTTGGGCAGAAGCTGAAAAATCAATCCCATCCTTTAATTTGCCGGATTTTATAACCCATTTAACGGGAATGTTGTTTTGCAAAAGTGCATTGACAAGACCATATGCTTTTAAGTTGAAAGGCTTCCCAATAGCCTGATTCACATTGTCCATTGGAATAACCAGAGAGCCGGCAGTAGCTGTTTGCAAATTTGCGGGAGGATTTGGCAAATCAGGCTGAGCACATAGCCTTGAAAAGCCAATAAGCAAAAACAAAATGAACAACCATCCAGATTTAATTTTTACCACACAAATTTCCATACCGCACATCCCCTTTCATCTTATTTAACGAATGTGGAACCAAATAGGTTACATTATTTATCAACCGGCCTGTATTAGAACTCCTTTATTTGGCACAAAATTTGTTATAAATTCAATAGAATAAACTTAACTTAGTGCCTTAACTTAGTGCCATGAAAAAATTAGCTTCTCTCTTTCTCGCAGCATTATTTTGTGTGTCTGCTTTTTCCCAGTCAAATGATTTGTTAAAAGCGGGTAGGACACTGGACAGTTTGGAAAATTATACAAAGGCGATCAAAAAATATGATGAGGCGATCAAGCGTAAACCGGATTATCCGGAAGCCTTTAATGCAAGGGCTATTAGCAGGCAAAAGTTGAAAGACTATAGAACCTCCATGCAGGATTTTAACAAGGCCATTCAGTTAAGACCGGATTATTCGGAAGCGTACTTAAACAGATCCTCGTTGAAAGGGGAGCTGGAAGATTCCAGAGGTGAGATGCAGGATTTGAATAAGGCAATCGAATTAAAACCAGACTATGCGGAAGCATATAATAAAAGAGGCCTTGTTCGTTCCCGTTTAGGAGATCATACAGGGGAAATTACAGATTATACCAAAGCGATTGGAATTAAACCAAATTACGGGGAAGCTTTTCATAACAGAGCCCATGCTAAATACATTATGGGCGACAAAAACGGCGCTTGTCAGGATTACAGCAAAGCGGGAGAGCTTGATTATTTTAAAGCCTACGAAGACATAAAAGATGTCTGCAAGTAAACATACGTTTCTATAGTTTACTGTTCCCTTTTTTCACTGCCATCTTAAACCTTGCTTTGACAGTAGTGGTGCTTTCTCCATAACCACCTGAATCATTTCTTCCCATTCCCCCGCCCATTCCCATTCCTCCACCCATGCCCATTCCCAAACCCATTCCGCCACCCATACCCATACCTACTCCCATACCGCCCATTCCAAGTCCAATACTTGGCCTGAATCCTCCTCCGCCTCCAGGGCCCGAACCAGGCTGTGTCTGGGAGGCATTTACAATAACAGTAAGTCCAATAATCCGTGTGCTGTCTTTATCGCTCAGGGAATCTTTAAAAAAAGTGCTGAAAGGAATAACTGCTTCATACGTCAAACTACTGGTATGAAGAGTGTCCCAGTTGATGGAAACATCAATACCAAAATCATTTGGCAGAGGAACCTGCCCCCCTATAGGAGGCTTAAAACCTGTCAGATGCATTAATTTTTCTTCATGGAAAAATTTTGCCTGTTGTATATTAAATATCTCTTGCTGGCTGCGCTGGCGATTTTGGCTCTGTCCCTGATCCATCTGTCCCGGGTTGCTCTGATCATCGCCTGTTCCTTGTCCCTGCCTGCCACTTCCCTTCTGTTTTTTAAACCTTCTCTCATGAAACGGGAAAAGAATGCCCGTAATTTCATGTGACCTGCCAGTAGTGTCAATCCACAACTGTATTCCTGAGCGAAGTATCTGAATCTGAGTTTCCTTATCCCTTGCTCTTATGCATAGGTAAAAATTCTTCCGGTCATTATTGACGGCATACTCCAAACCGTTTTTATAAATCCGGAAAGGACTTAGCCATTCTTCTGCATTTCCATCTGCCTTTACCGGAACAGACTGCCACAGACTCCTGTCAAATGCAGGCGAACAGGATACAATAAACAGTCCGGAAAAAAGCAACAGAGCAACTCTGAATATGCGGCTTTTCATTTATTGAGGTTGCGGGCTTTGCTCTTTTTTGTTTGGACTAAATACGAATTTCAGCGTAAATTGAAAAACTGCATTCTGCCCTTTGTTAAGCGAATAGAAAAGAAATTGATTGGAAGGAAGTTTGCTTTTTACAAAGACCGGAATAACAGAATTGGTGTACCGGATACAAAATATCAAATTGGATGTAAAGTTATAATCAAGGCCTGCAATTAAACTGACGTCCGTATTATTGAGCGTACCGGAAGGTATGCCCTGAGGATAATGGGTCGCATCCACATAGTTATAGCTAAACAGTCTTGCTACTGAAGCCCCTCCTTCCAGATCGAAGTTGGTAGAAGGTTTCTTAAAAATCATAAAATGCAAATGCCTGCGGAAGATCAGGGGTATTTCCAGGTAATTAAATGAATACCGGAAGGATCCATTATTCAATGAGTCAGTTGGGGCATGGGATGCTCCTTTTTGTATATAATTAATTTCCAGTTGCACAAGGGTTTTAGTACTGATGGCAGTACTGACAAGACCACCTACTGTAAAGCCAAGCTTCGAAAAGTTGTAGGTCAATCCTGGAATATCAGCGGCAGCAGCTCCAGCCGTAAGCCCGGCTTCGAATCGCTGTGCACGAGCCTGAGCTAAAATCAGAATGAAAACAAGCACTATTAGAAATAAATTTATTTTCATGAGTTGAACCTTATCAAATTTACTGAATAAAATCAGATCAAATTTACATTAATTTATACCCTTAGGTGATACTATTCCGGCATCCTTTCTTATCCCGTAACGCCAAACCGGGATAATTATTATATTTAAGGTATGCATTCCTCTAAAACTGTTCCCTCACGAATTAAATCCTGCAATACAGACCGGCTCCCGCAATTTCTAAAAATGAAATACCAGGCCATGTATGCCGACAGATATCGCTTTTTTAGGGCTACAACCCATTTATTTTTTGAAGACATCCCTTCCGGCTCTTTTCTGTATTCAAGTCCGGCTGTGTGGCTATGCGGAGATCTTCACCTGGAGAACTTTGGCAGCTATAAAGGAGATAACCGCCTGGCTTATTTTAGTCTGAATGATTTTGATGAATGTATCCTTGGCCCTTGTTCATTTGATGTGGTAAGGATGCTGTGCAGTATATATGTCGCCTCGGACAATCTCGGTGTTACGCCTGCAGATGCAAACAAACTGACCAGACTGTTCGCTGATACCTGGTTTAATAAACTGCAGGAAGGATATATAAGGGTTCTGGAAAAGGAAACAACATCCGGAATCATGCGAGATTTTTTAGAAGATGTTGCGACCAGGAAAAGAAAAAAGTTCCTTAACAAACGAACTGTGCTGAAAAACGGAACCCGGAAATTGCTGATTGACAATATGCACTTTGTTAAATTGCCAAAAGCAGAAAAGGAACAATTGAAACGTGCCTTTACTTCCTGGTCCGTTAAATTACCGAATGCCTCATTTTATAAAGTAAGAGACGTTGCCACCCGTATTGCCGGCACATCCAGTCTGGGGTTAAGAAGATATGCCCTGTTGGTGGAAGGGAATGGCTCCCCCAATGAAAATTACATATTGGAATTGAAGGAGACCCGGGCATCCTGCGCGGAAAATCTGACCAGGATACGGCAACCTAAATGGGATTCAGAGGCTCACCGCATCGTTGAAGTTCAGAGACGGGTTTTATCTGACCCTCCCGCCCTTCTAAATACCTTTGATTTTGCCGGCAGAAACTATGTGATGAAGGAATTACAACCTGTGGCCGACCGGATTGATTACACCTTGTTCAAGGGTAATGTAAAAAAACTCAGTCAGATGCTGGAGTATATGGCTTCCATTTATGCCTGGAGTAATTTACGAAGTTCGGGAAGGCATAATTCTGCAATAGCAGATGATTTGATTAAATTTGCTGAAAAACAGGAGAGGTATAAAAAAGAACTGTTGGAATATGCACGGAATTATTCTCAAACCATAAATAAATACCACGCTGTTTTTCGCAAAGCGTATGAAAAAAAATATTTTAGCTGATTTATCACTTTAACGAACATGATTTATCCTTTTAACTAAGTTTATGTACCCCTTCACTGAAGACACGTTAAAAATAGTTCTCTCCATTCTGGTTGGTGCCATCATTGGTGTTGAACGTGAGTACCGAAGCAAGGCTGCCGGCTTTAGAACCATTACACTGATAAGTATTGGTTCAACTCTGTTTACAATTGTCTCCATCAAACTGGGAAGTCCGAACAGCCCGGATCGAGTGGCAGCTAATATTATTACGGGGATAGGATTTCTGGGCGCGGGTGTTGTGTTTAAGGATGGGTTTTCTGTTACGGGACTTACCACCGCTACCGCGATTTGGGTGACAGCAGCTTTAGGAATGACCATTGGAATAGGCGATTACAAAATGGCCGGAGAAGGCCTGGTAATGGTACTGGTTGTTCTTTCTATTTTCGAATACATTCAGGAATTTATAGGACACCAGCATCAGAAAAGGGTTTACAAAATAATTTTTGACAAGCATTTAATGAAAACTGCTGAAGTTGAAAAGGAACTGCACAGCCACAAACTCCATTTTACAAAAATCAAAGAAATGAAAGTAAATGATGAACATATTTGCTTTTATGATGTAGCCGGGAGGAGTGAAAAATTTCTCGGATTTAATAACTTTCTGCTGGAGAACGCAAGGATTAAATCGTTTGAATGTTAGTGCGGTTTCCTCATTTCTTTTGTTTACTCTTTCACAAATGGTTATTATAGCAACCGTTATAAATAAGCGAAAAATGGACTTGGATCCATCAGCTTCTGGGTTACTGGCTCAGGGCCGTTTTTTTATTTCTGGATTAAATCCAGATCATACTTGCTCCCCGGTAATTTTCCACCCCCATTGGCTTTGGGCTTGTTCCCTTTTAACTCTTTTCGTGTAAGTCGCTTATGACCGTATCTCTCAACTTCTTTGTTTTTGATTTTTTTCTTAACCGTCAGATCATATTTTACACCGAAGCTGTACAGCGCATCTATCAGGTCACCGGTTGACAATGTACTCTTTTGACCAACCCGCAATTTGAATTCTCCGAAAATTCCAAAGTCGTCAAAATGTTTCTCTGCCCCCAATCCAAAATTTACAGCTCCCTTAAATTCGTTGAGGTGCTCGCTAAGAGAAGGTGCTCCATATTGATCATTGACTGCGATATAATTTCCATCCCAATGCTGAATACCAAGTCCTCCCAACAAATACAATTCCGTATTTAGTTCGGGCAGATGTCCCATGAATTGCATATTCACTTCATAACAATCATAAAGTATGGAATTCGACACAGGGGGAAATGAATAATTCAGATGCGTCCATTCTCCGACAATCCGGATACGCTCCTGCATAAATATTCCGGCTCTCAGATTTAAACCTTTGGCCGAGATAACTCCGCCTCCAATATTTTCATCCAAAGGGGAACAACTTTCTCCTGCTGAAAACAGGAATTTTATCTTTTTGTACTCTGTTATATCTGTTCTTGCTGCAACCAGACTGTCACGTTGAGCAAATAACGTAAAATCTGCAAGCGCGAAAAAGCTGATCAGAAAAGGCAGAATTATGTATTGTTTTTTCATCTGTATTTTCTTTCCATAAACCTACGTCTTTAGCAGACCTAATTTAATAAGAATTATTGAATGGAGGGTTTAAGCCCTTAAAAGGCAATTTTCCCGGATAATTGGGGTTAAAACCCTAAAAGGTATCAATTTCAGATAAACGGATTAACAAATCCGCCAAAACCAGTTCAAAAATGATTGCAATACTTTTTAATAATAGTATATGATTCTAATATCCCCAATTCACTCGCAACACTAAAATTCTGGCAGGCATTCATCTTGTCCTTGAGAAACAAAAGCAATAGGCCCCTGTTATAATATGCATCCGCGAGGTGCTTATCCGCCTTTAAAGCAAGGGCACAATCTTTCTCTGCTCCGGTATAATCATGTAACTGGCATTTGACAATAGCTCTGTTGTAATAAGCAAAAGCAAAAGAAGGCTCCAATAGTATAGCCTTGCTAAAATCAAGCAAGGCCTTTTCATATTTTTCAGTTGCTCCTTTGGTGTCAAACCGGATGATTAAATCTATTTCTTTACAGGTATTGACTCCTCTGGCAAACCAGGAAATAGCGGAAAGCGGATCCTCTGCTACCAGCTTATCATAATCCTTCACGGCATCATTAAACAATTGCATGTTCGTTTTTTGTACAGCCTCCCAGAGGTGTGAATCCGTTCGTTTATACTTCGCATTTGACTGTTTGGAAAGACTGTCCAAAGCAGGTGCCAAAGTCTGTTGTACTTTATTTGTCAGGCAGAGTGTTTGGTTTCCACTACTCACCTTTTGCAGTAAAGGGCTGAAGTAAACCGATTTTTTATAATTACTGTCTTTGAGGGCAATGTAAAAGATAGGCATTAACCGTATCTGTATCGTGTCCCTCGCTCTTGTGTCCCCGCTATTAAAGTCTGCATCCAGCTCCATCAGGTGTACCAGGTTAACAGAATCAGCGGTTCTTTGGGCAGTACTCTTTTCCCTGTTCATATCTGTAATAATTTTGCTCAATTCCAGGTCCTTTTTGGCTCCCTTAAAATCTCTCATGGTTTGCTTTAGCTGGGATCGGTTATAGTAAGCTTC
>Ga0207067_10331_pt1 | contig 12543 bp, 4 predicted proteins | sample Alteio_BWMinCont_25_FD_153484 | JGI IMG/M metagenome (GOLD analysis project Ga0207067, IMG submission 153484) | Enriched cells from forest soil in Barre Woods Harvard Forest LTER site, Petersham, Massachusetts, United States -... | ecosystem: Environmental > Terrestrial > Soil > Temperate forest >...
GGATCCTATTATGTCATGTTGTTCACCACACAAAAAAAAGGATGATGAGCATAAACACTCTCACTCACAATCTTCTTGCTGTTCCGCTCCAAAGAAAGAAGAAAAACAAGAACATTCTAATTCTTCTTGCTGTTCTGTTCCAAAGAAAGAAGAGAAACAGGAACATTCTAACTCTTCTTGTTGCTCAGCCCCTCAAAAGCAAGCAAAGAAAATTCATCGTCAAATGACCATTGAAGAAATTTTAGGAATGTTCCCTTATAAAGCACAACGTTTATCACAAGAAATTACCAACGCCGGCTTGCACTGTGTAGGTTGCCATGCAGCTGTCTGGGAAACTTTGGAAGCAGGGATGTATTCACATGGTAAAAACGAAGCACAAATTGAAGAACTTGTCCGTCGTCTCAATAATCTTTTAGAAGAAGAAATAGATTTGACCTCCATTTGCATTACTCCTCGTGCAGCAGCTAAATTTTTAGAGATTTTAACCGACGAAGGTAAAGAGGGGTGGGGAATGCGCTTTGCGGAAGAAATGGCTGGCTGCAATGGTTTTGAATATGTTTTAGATTTTTCAGAAAAATCAGAAGCCGATGACAAAATATTCGAATCTAACGGTATTGAAATCCACGTTAAAAAAGTCATGCTTCCTCGTCTTCTCGGATCTGAGGTTGATTATGTGGAAGGATTGCGCGGGTCGGGATTTAAAATATCTAATCCAAATGTTCGCTCTTCATGTGGTTGTGGAACTTCTCACAATTATTAGAGGTAGTATGAAGATATTTATGAAAAAAAAAGCATCGATCTCTTCATTAAATTTCTTGAATCATTTCATTTTTTTAAGCAAAGTGAATTATGCAAGAAATCTACTATTCATTTATTTTATCTACTTTCAGGGGCTCCACGCTGAAATAGAGCAGATCAGAGTGAGTTGGAATGCCTTTAAATGCCAAACCACTTGTGTCCAACAAATTCAACAGAGTTTAAATGCTATTAAAGGGGTCAAAAGCCTTAAAATTGATGGCCCCTCCGGAATTGCCAATATAGAATGGGATCCCACCACCCCCCTCAACTATGAACCTTTTAGATATGCGGCGGCGGCGGTAGGGATTAACATTGATATGCGTGTGAGTGTGAAAGGGATAATAAGCCATGAAAACGAGAACATCTTCATTATTTCTGATAAAGATCAAACTCGTTTTCTTTTAATTGGCCCGATTCTTGTCGAATCAGGGCGCTATATTCCTAAATATAACTTGGCAACGCATCCCTTGCCAACCGACATAAAAGAACAACTACTTGATATTGAGCGAAAAAGAGTAAGCGTCGTGATCTCAGGTCCTTTATTTTTACCAGCCCAATACCCCCTTACACTTGTGACAGAACACATTAAAATGAGAGGAAAATAGAGATCTGACGTAAACTCGACTTTGCAATTTTTTGAACTCAGCTTCGGAGAGAAGCTTCCTTCAGCTAAATAAATTTCTCGGAAAGGGTGAAAAACCCCTTCCTGCGAAATTTATTACGCTGAAGCTTGCTTCTCTCTCGAATCTTCGTCCAAAAAATTACAAAATCGAGGTAAACAAAGAAATTTTTTATTTGACATTTCTATTAATAAAGATCAACGTTAGGAAGGTAGAACCTTACGATAGTTAGGGACTGTGAAATAATAATTTACTCACAGTCCCTTAGAACCCTATATATAGAGGTCAACTATGTGGATCGAAAGCCCAGGACCCCCTTTCAATTCTGAGACCGATAAAGAAATGGTCGAAGAATTTCCCCCCTTATTTGTTTCACCAACTTACAGTACTTTGCAGCATAAATGGTTTACAAAAACCAGTGCTCATCATCAACAAGTTTCAACGTTGATGTATAAAATATTGGCCGAGGATTCTTCAAGGGATTCAAAATTATTTCTCACTTCGCACTCAACCCCCTCCTTCCCTTTCACAGCTACTGATCCTTTAAAAATTCAACAATCACATATTTTCAACACATTTTCGCACTTAAACCTAGAAGCGGCAGTTCGAGATGATAAAGTGATGCAAAATTTTGAGTCAGAATCACTTTCAATCAAGGGCGAACATTATGAATCAACCTCTTCTTCTGATAGGCGCTCCTCTCATTTAATTCCTTGGTTGAAAGAAAAAGGGTATCTGAGCCTAGCAGAAAAGTTAGAGCTGAATACAGGTTATCCCTGGGATGAATTCAAAAAAGTTCAAAGTCCGTTTTTAATAGAACAACTTGTCGATATATATTTACTTTGCTGTCATAAAAAGTTGCATGAAGAAGAGACGGAAAAACTCATTAAATTTGCTTTATATTTAACCTCTCTTACAATGAATGTAAAAAATGAATATACACATGAACATGAAATTATCAATGATGTAAAAAATATTCTAGGACAATTAATATATTTGATTAATCAAGATCCAAATTTTGCCCTTAAAATTATCGATCACAATCATTATCAAAAAACATTAAAAAGTATTAATGAAACTTATAATAGTCACATTCAACAAATTTGTCAAAAACTTCAAAGTTTTTATCTGGCCCATGAAGCAACACAACTACAAGACCCGGAAGTGGCTCTTCATGCAAGAATTCCGGTTGAAATTAGCAGAGCCCTTTTAACAGAAATAGGAACAATTAATAGTGGAATTATCGATTCACTCTCTGAGATTTTCTTGTCCACAGAAACTCGTCACCTCAATCATGAAATCAACCTTTCACACACTTTAACTCTTTTGCAACAATCACCTAAATTAAGATCTGAATTTGAAAAAATTTGCACCCCGAATTCAATTGATAGCCTCTCCAACAACGTAATCAGAGCATCATTAGAACTTCCACCCGATAAAGAAATTAATCTATTGGATGCCCGGCTGGCTACGTTGACCGCCATTCTTTCCCATCTTAGACAAGGGGGGGACCGTTCATGCTTTGCTGTTTCTCTTGCAATTGAAATGTTATCTTCACACTTAGATTTTTGCCTTAAAGATTTTTGTGAGTTAGTTAAAGAAGGTAAATTGACTCGACGAATAAAAAAAATTAAAAAAGATATTCCATTTGCAATGCGAATAAGTGATGAAAATCTTTATAAGGAAATTTTTTTTAATGAAAAAGGAGAGCTCATTACAAAAGCTCATTTATGGGAGGCTCCTGGCATTTTGAAAGTTTGCCAAACCATAGGATTAAAAGAGCCCAAAAGTACCCTCTTGGCTGTCATTCATAAACTCCCTCCCCTCATGGAAGGAAAACTTCACAAGATGGAAATTAAAACGTTAATAGCAAAAATATGCGAAGAGCACAAAGATTTTAACCCCACCCCTTCGACTTTAGATCATATGTATACACAAGCTTGCTTTGCCTTTAGTTCACAAACAGCACAACCTCTTTTAAAAGTATGGGAGAATGCCATTGCAAATATGGCAGAAGCTGAAGAGAAAAGCATGATTAAAACAAAGATTTTTGATTCAATTTTGAATGCACTTCAATTTAAATTAGGTCAATTATCAATCCCTCCATCACCCCTTTTACAACGTTTCTTTTCCTATATACAAAAATTGCTCCATCAAAACATTCAATTAAAATATGATCCCACCATCCACCATTTACAAAAAAAAGAAATGCAAGGGATAGATGGGGGATTTGTCCTCCATTATAAACAACAGAAAATTGAAGATGAACACCTGTTTCGTCTTTTCCTGCAGGGAGTATTACAAGAGACCCAAGCATCTATCCACGAATTGACATCAGAAGATAAAACATTGTCAATCAATGGTTTATTAGACACTGAAATCAATGAACTGAATCAAACGACTCATTTACTCACCCGTTATATTGATTCTGAAGAATTTATGGGATATCTCCTTGCCCGTTATGATGCCTCTAACAAAGCCGCGACGAGTCTATTATCCCATGGAATACCCCTTGATTATACCCAACTGTTATTTACCCCTTGGATAACGCAAATGGGAAATGACTCAAAATCTTTGTTAAAAATTTATCTTGAATCTGAACAACCGATACAATCAGAAAAAATTAAGATGTCAGGGGCTGAAGAGGCTTTAAAAAGCATCATTGAAATGTGTAAGCGCATGCCCGAACAAGAGAAAAAAAAGTATCTTAATAATCCAAATAAATTAAAACCCTTTTGCATTTTAGGTAAACATCGACTCCCTTTTATGGCAGGCAATCCTTCACTTACAAAAGCTTGGCAACAAGAAGACTCTTCTACAGCATGGATTGAAAATTTTGTTCTAAAACCAGGTAAGTGCATCGCAGATAAATCAATTAATCAAGATATCAAGCAAAAATTTATTCAACATATGAAAATTATTCTTCGTCAGGAATTACCCAAAGAAAATTATCGACTCGCTTTTAGGCAAATTCAAACAATTGGAGAGAAGCTAACCATTAAACAATATCGCAATAAAATTTTAGCCATTTGCCTGGCTGTCGAACCGTTACCAAAGAATGGATTAATAAATTTAACTCGTTACATAGATACAGCTCTTTATGAATCTCTTACTCCACCACTCAAAAAAGATCTGGAAAATTCAGCTGTCCATTTTGCCGATACTAATTGGTGCAAGGACGTTCAAGATTTACATTTTTGTTTTGTTGTCAATCCAGGTATCGGGGAGCTTGAATTATGGGAGGCTCAATCAGATGGATCCCATTTAACTGCTTTAGATCAACATCGTTGGCTTATTAATCAAGAATGGGAATTTTTAACCGCCCCGGAGAATCTTCTCCCTGACGACTCTTCTCTACTTCAAACACCCTGACTTCGTAGTAGACAATTGCAACGGAAGTTTCCATTTTTAATGGAGTACTTTTTGCATCTTTTTGATTCTAAGTGGATTAAAATTTTCTTTTAGTGTCTACAAACATAAATGCGAAAATTTTAACTCGCTTAGAATCAAAAATCTACAAAAAATCACTTCATTAAAAAAGGGAACTTCCGTTAGAATCAAAAATCTACCAAAAATCACCTCATTAAAAATGGGAACTTCCGTTAAAAAACAAAGGAGTTTTGTATGACTAAAGAAGTAGTAAAACATCGGAAAGATGAGAAAAAAAAACCTGCCTTATCTCTCAAAGAAAAGAAGGTAAAGAAACAAGAAAAAAAGCAAAGTAAAAAAACTTGATTTTCCTTAAGGGGCTGTGAAGTAATAATTTAAACGATTGGATGCGCCAAAGCCCCGGGGTTGAATCGATCGAAAGTGGGTCTGTATTATATAATACTGACCCACTTTCGATCGTTCAACCGCGGGAGCTTTCGCCCGATCCAATCGTTTAAATTATTGCTTCACAGCCCCTAAGGGGCTATGAGGTAATAATTTAAACGATTGGATTGCGCCAAAGCCCCGGGGTTGAATCGATCGAAAGTGGGTCTGTATTATATAATACTGACCCACTTTCGATCGTTCAACCGCGGGAGCTTTCGCCCGATCCAATCGTTTAAATTATTGCTTCACAGCCCCTAAGGGGCTATGAGGTAATAATTTAAACGATTGGATTGCGCCAAAGCCCTGGGGTTGAATCGATCGAAACTGGGGTTGAATCGATCGAAAGTGGGTCAGGGAATTATGAATCACGAACAAATTATTTTAAAAAAAGTCCACGTTCATAATTTAAAGGGGGTCGACTTAACTTTAAATAAAAATGAACTGATTGTCTTCACAGGCGTTTCTGGATCTGGAAAATCTTCTCTAGCTTTCGATACGATTTATACTGAAGGGCAACGACGCTACGTAGAATCTCTTTCCAGTTTTGCTAGAAGGCAGATGGGAGAGCTCGTTAAACCCGATCTTGAACATGCAAGTGGGATTTCTCCCACCATTTCGATTGAACAGAAAACGGCAGGGCGTAATCCACGCTCAACAATAGGAACACTCACCGAAATTTACGACTATCTACGTGTCCTTTATGCACGGGTAGGTGTTCCCCATTGTCCAGTTAGTGGAGAGCCGGTGAAACCACAAAGTCGCGAACGGATTATTAAGTCGGTTCAAAACCTTCCATCTCGGACAAAAATCATCATTTTAGCACCCTATGCGCGAAGTAAAAAAGCCGAATTCCGTGAAGACTTTCAAGAATTGATCCGAAAAGGCTATATGCGGATCCGAGTCGATGGAAACATAGCGAATTTAACAGATGACCTTACCTTAGATGGCAATGTTGCTCACGATATCGATGTGGTGATTGATCGTTTAACAATCGAAGCAAATGCTCAATCACGTATTGCTGATTCCATAACCCAAGCGCTACATTTAGGTCAGGGCATTTGCAGCGTACTCACTACCGAAACTGGCGAAGAGCAACTCTTTTCCATGCACGCTTTTTCTCAAAAATCGGGTTTATCTTACACCTCACTAGAACCACATGACTTTTCCTTTAATAGCCCTTCTGGAATGTGTCCTCGTTGCAGTGGAATGGGGACCACCCATGAATTCAATCTCGATCTCATCATCAATCCTGCTCTAAGCATAGCAGAAGATTGTTGTTCAGTAGCTAGCTCCTATCAAACTGTCCGTTATGGAAACATCTACACGAATCTAGCGGAACAATATCATTTTAGCGTTAATACACCTTGGAAAAAACTTTCTACAGAAGCAAAAAAAGTTTTTTTACATGGAACTGATAAAAAATGGACCCGCATGCGGTTTATCCATCCAGTCACAGGAGCGCAATGGGTCGATCATGTTCAGTGGAGAGGTGTTCTCCACGATGCTCATTCAAGATTTGCTGAAGCCAAAAGTGATAATTATCGAAAGAAAATGCAAGCATTAATGAGCATTCAAACTTGTCCTGAATGCCAAGGGGAAAAAATAAAGCCTTACCCTGCCGCTACCCTGCTTCATGGCAAACGGATTAGCACTTTAACTGGAATGACAGTGGCCGATTGCCACCTTTTTTTACAAGAATTACAACTTTCTCCTCAAGAAACAATCATTGCTGAGGAGTTGCTAAAAGAAATTAGTCACCGTCTTCAATTTTTGTTGGAAGTGGGTCTCCACTATCTCAATTTAGACCGAACTGCCCCCACCCTCTCAGGAGGAGAAGCACAACGGGTGCGACTAGCTTCGCAAATTGGGAGTGGATTGGTCGGGATCACCTACATCTTAGATGAACCCTCGATTGGCCTCCATCCGCGCGATAATCGCAAACTCATTGACACTCTGAAACATCTACGAAATATCGGGAATACTGTAATTGTAGTGGAGCACGATGAAGAGACGATTTGGGAAGCGGATCGCATTGTGGACTTTGGCCCGGGAGCCGGTGTCAAAGGGGGGGAAATTTTAGTAAACGGCAATATAGCCGCTCTCTTGGAAAACAAGCAATCAATGACAGGGGCCTATCTTTCCGGCCGCCAACAAATCGCCATCCCTTCTAAACGTCGTAAACCTATGGGGATTTATTTAAAAGTCATTGGTGCACAACACCACAACCTCAAAAAACTCAATGTCTCTCTCCCTTTGGGGTTATTTATTGCCATCACAGGTGTCTCGGGATCGGGTAAATCTTCTTTGATCAGCGACATTCTTTATCCTGCTCTTTCCAATCTTTTACATGGAGGAGAACATGTTGTTGGAGCTCATCAAGCGATCGAAGGAACAGAAGCACTTGACAAAGTGATCGCGATTGACCAATCCCCTATTGGACGCAATCCTCGCTCCAATCCCGCCACCTACATTAAATTATTTGATGAAATACGTGATCTTTTTAGCCAACTTCCAGAAAGTCAAGCGCGCGGTTATAAACCGGGACGTTTCAGTTTTAATGTGAAAGAGGGATCATGTAGCCAATGCGAAGGGATGGGACAAATCAAAGTGGATATGGATTTTATGGATGACGCTTGGATTGACTGCCCTTTGTGCAAAACCAAACGTTTTAATTCTGAAACCCTCTCAGTACTCTATAAAGGAAAAAATATCTACGATATTTTGGAAATGAGTGTTGCTGAAGCATTGGAATTTTTTGAGAACATCCCCATTATCCGACATAAATTACAAACATTAACACAAGTCGGAATGGATTACATCAAACTGGGTCAGTCGTCTACCACCCTCTCCGGAGGAGAGGCGCAGCGAATTAAATTAGCCAAAGAACTTGTCAGACCAGCAACCGGTAAAACCCTCTATATTTTAGATGAACCGACAACCGGTCTTCATTTTCATGATATCAAACACCTATTAGAGGTCTTGCAAGCTTTAGTCGCAAAAGGGAATACTGTTTTGGTCATTGAGCATAATATGGATGTGGTCAAAACAACCGACTGGATCATTGATTTAGGTCCCGAAGGGGGAGAAGGGGGAGGACGTTTAATTGCAGAAGGGACTCCGGAAAAAATTGCACGGTTAGATACCCCTACAGGTCATGCAATCAAGGAAGCACTTTCTTCAAGTAGGGTCAAGAGAAGTCAAGCAATACTTAAAAAGCAAATATCACCTTCACTTTCCAAAAAACAAAAGAAAGTGAATATCATTCGGAACATCACAGTCACAGGTGCTGAACAAAATAATCTTAAACATTTAACAGTGACGATTCCACGAGAAAAAATCACCATTTGTACAGGCCCTTCTGGTTCCGGCAAGTCTTCCTTTGCTTTTGAAACTATTTATGCAGAAGGACAACGACGCTACATCGAATCGCTCTCTCCATATGCCCGTCAATTTGTCAAACAAATGGCAAAACCAAAAGTGGAACATGTCAGTGGACTTTCACCGGCGATTGCAATTGAACAAAAAGCGCATGCAGGCAATCCACGCAGTACCGTAGGGACCATGACAGAAATTTATGACTATTTACGTATTCTTTTTGCTCGATTGGGGATTGCCCACTGCCCCGAAACGGGAGAGGTCATTAAAGCCATTAGTAAAGAACACGTTGTCGAGCGAATTCTCACTTTCCCTCCCGGCGAACGTCTGCACATCTTAGCTCCAATAGAAATAGACAAAAGTGATCGTTTCGAGGAGAAGATTCTCCGTTTCAAACGACAAGGATTTTCTCGCATCCGTCTTAATGGAAAATTTTATGATTTAGGAGAAGAAAATGTTCCCACTATTTCTTTTGACAGGAAGCGGAAGAATGAACTTTTTTTAGTCATTGACCGTTTGAAAGTTGATCCTTCAGCTAAAGCACGTTTATATGAAGCTGTGGAGAACGGCGCTTTAATGGGGGGAAATAAGCTCGTTATCTTACGTGAACAAAACGAAAAACAAGAAATCTTGTTTAATTTGGCTTTTGCAGTTGAAAGTACTGGCAAATCTTATTCTGAAATTACCCCTCATACGTTCGCTTTTAATACCCCTGAAGGGATGTGTCCAGATTGCATGGGTTTAGGGATTCAATACGGAGCAAATTTGATTCACAATCCCGATATATTAGATTACTCCATCACAAGTTTAATGCGCGATCTGTGGCAAGATAACTTCAGCTCAACTGCTTTTGCTTATGTTGAGCTATTTTTAGAAGAAAATGGAATCAATCCCTCGATTCCCCTTTGCAAACTTCCCGTTGAAAAGCTCCAACTTTTCATGCAAGGAATGCCGGAAGATCGATGGATTCAATCAAACTCAGGATTGCGTATACGGTGGCTTGGAATCAATCATGTCCTAGCAAAAGCTGGAAAAAGTGCGGCTCCTCCTTTGCGTGAAGCGATCACCCCTCTTTTACAAGAACAAAACTGTTTATCTTGTAATGGGGCGCGGATTAATTCTTTAGCTCGCCATGTTACTATCCAAGATCTTACGATTCAGGATGTATGCCAATTACCAATCAATCAAGCATTGAATTTTGTTGAGCGGCTCCATTTAGATGAACAAGAGTTAAAACTTTTGGAAGAGGTACAGACGCAGCTTCTACATAGGCTCCGATTCCTATGTGAAGTTGGACTACACTACTTATCTCTTGAGCGAAGAGCTCCGTCCCTAAGTGGAGGTGAAGCACAACGTATCCGATTAGCTCGACAACTTGGAAGTGGTTTAACTGGAGTCCTTTATGTCCTTGATGAGCCCACCATTGGATTACATCCAAAAGATAATACACGGCTCAATCATGCTTTGAAAAAACTCAAAGAAATGGGAAACACGCTGCTCATGGTTGAACACGACCCTCTAACCATTGCAACGGCGGACTATATTTTGGATTTCGGACCTCAAGCAGGTGATCATGGAGGGCACATCACCTCTCAAGGGACCCTTAAACAAATCATGCGGAGCCCCCATTCTCTTACAGGGGCCTACTTATCAGGTAAAAAAACTATCCCTTTCCCAGTTACAAGAAGGATCTTGACAAAAGGGAAGATTTCCATCTGCAATGCCTCTAAAAACAATTTAAAGCACATCAATGTCGAGTTTCCTGTCGGCGCACTTTCCTGTTTAACGGGAGTTTCTGGATCGGGAAAATCAACTCTCCTTCAACAAATTTTAATCCCTGCTTTAGAGCGACGATTTACCTCAGACACCATCCTTATCGAAGGGGCAACGGTTTCCGGTTTAGCTCAATTTGATAAAGTCATTTCGATTAATCAAGATCCCATTGGACACACCGTACGCTCCGATGTGGGCACTTATGTCGATGCACTCACCCGTATTCGAGATTTTTTTTCGACTCTCCCAAACGCAAAAACAAAAGGATTACAACCCAAACATTTTAGCTTTAACCATCGTAAAGGAATGTGTTCAGCTTGCTGGGGGCTCGGCTATCGCCGTGTGGAAATGCATTTTTTACCTACTGTCAAGGTCATCTGCGATGAATGTCGAGGGATGCGGCTCAATCCTGTGAGTTTAGAAATAAAATATAAAGAGAAAAATTTTGGACAGTACCTTGACACAACGGTTGATGAAGCACGGATCGCTTTTGAGAATCATCCAAGAATAACCCGCATTTTGGATACTTTAATTGCGGTAGGACTTGGCTATGTAAAGCTAGGACAAGAAACAGCCAGTTTATCTGGAGGAGAAGCTCAACGCCTTAAATTAAGTCGTGAACTAGCCAAACGATCCACAGGTAAAACTCTCTATCTCCTTGATGAACCAACAACAGGATTACATAGTGAAGATATTCAAAAACTATTGGTTATTTTGCACCGTCTAGTGGATAAAGGAAATACCATGATCATGATCGAACACCATTTGGATATGATCAAAAATGCCGACTATCTGATTGATCTCGGACCTGAAGCGGGAGAAGATGGGGGGAAAGTCGTTTGTACAGGGACTCCTGAGGAGGTCGCTGCCGTTAAGAATTCTTGGACAGGACTCTATCTCTCGACTTTGTACATTTCGGAAGGGGTAATTAAAAAGTGTTAAAAATAACTAATATTTATTCAATCTCTCAACCTTTAAAAAACACGTTAGCAAATATTTCGATACAAAGTTTTCATATGTTTTGCCAATCAATCGGCTCTACTGTTAAATGGTTGAAACAACTTCCAAAAGAAATTGGGCAACACCCTAACTTGCCGATGACTGTTTTAATAATCACTAATCTAATTTTCTTCAAATTTATCAATCAGCTAGCAATTGCTTTAGAAGAGCGTATGAATAACTCCCCAAAAAAGCTTGATCAGATGGATCGAAAATTCAATTTGTTTCTTATTAATGGTGTAATTGTCGGAGGGGCTGTCTTATCATATAACGTCTTTCTATCTAAACTTATTGACTATCCTGAAAATAAAATAACCTTTGCAGCTTTTACTATAGTTGCGATTATAGCTCGATGGCACATTTCGTCCTCTGTTTCTAATGAATCATCAACCGCTTGCCCTAATATTTCTAAAACTCTTCATCATAAAAACAAAAAAGTAGAAAAGGGAAATCGATTAACTCTTCAGGTAAGAAAAGAGGAGATTGAAAAAACAGAGCCCTTGAAAGCCCAAAAAAAATTCATCGATAGACTTTGTGACGAAATTAATCTTGTTCTACAAAACACTTTTAACTATGTGAACTTTAGTCAAGAGCAGAAAGAAGCACAACTGATTTTCATAAAGGAAATGAGGAGAGGAATTGCGATCATTGAAGCTCAGGCCGATCTATGCCTAGCAGTTAATGTCTCTGTCCAAGCAGCGTTCGAAAAACTCCTTTCAACTTTGCTGATAACGGGTGATGTGACTGAAGCTCGGGTTTTATTTCTCTCCGAACTTCCCTGCAGCTCTTTGAGTACTCCATTGCAAAAAATTGATAACGAGAAAAAAGCTGAGTGGAAAAAATGGTCAGTTGATATTAGAACAGAAAGCGTCCGCACTTTAAAAGAGAATTGCGGGCCAATCACCGTTTGCTATTCTAAAATTGACTACCAAGCACTATCTACCCAATCACCGAACGGCCAATTGCAATTTAATACTTATGAGGAAGAGAAACTCAAAAAAACAACCATTACCGATCTCCCCTTACCAATTGCTATCCCCAAAGAGTTAGTGGGGGCTCTTTATCTCTTTACCGATTCTAATGGAAATTGTTATATTTTAGCGACTCAAAGCAACCAAATTCAGAATCACGACACTACGACTAAAGAATGTTGGAAAATGTG
>Ga0207067_10251_pt2 | contig 12530 bp, 14 predicted proteins | sample Alteio_BWMinCont_25_FD_153484 | JGI IMG/M metagenome (GOLD analysis project Ga0207067, IMG submission 153484) | Enriched cells from forest soil in Barre Woods Harvard Forest LTER site, Petersham, Massachusetts, United States -... | ecosystem: Environmental > Terrestrial > Soil > Temperate forest >...
CGCTTAAAACGCAATCGTCACAGCCAGTCGTTTTTTACGGCATCGGCGGCGACAAAATGGCGGCGGAAGGCCTGCGCAGCCTTTTTCCTTATTATGAATTGTCGATGATGGGATTCATCGAAATCCTTCCCTATATTTTTAATCTTACCGCACGCATTCATAGCACCGTTGAAGATATATCGGCTAAACATCCCGATGTCGTTATCACCATCGATTCGCCGGGATTCTGCTTTCGCGTCGTAGGCAAGCTGCGAAAGGAAAATTTTAAAACGAAGTTCGTGCATTACGTTGCGCCGAGCGTCTGGGCATATAAACCTGAGCGCGCCGCAAAATGCGCTAAGTTGTTCAACCACCTGCTGGCGCTCTTGCCGTTTGAGCCACCTTATTTTGAAAAAGTCGGCTTGAAATGCACCTGGGTCGGCCACCCGGTGGTGGCGGAGACATCCATCGGCGATGGTGCTGCCTTCCGCAAAAAATATGAAATTTCCGAACAAACGACGTTGTTCACCTTGTTGCCCGGCAGTCGCAAAGGCGAAGTCGAACGCCATATGCCCATTTTCGCCGCCGCCATTACGCTTCTGGCCGAGCAAATTCCCGACCTGGCCATCGCCGTCGCCGTTCCCAAAAATGTTATCACATTCGTCGCGCCTTATTTTAAAGGCTGCCCGTTCCGTGCCGTCGTTATGGCGGGCGAAGAGGATAAGAAAAATGCTATCGCCGCGGCCAATCTTGCATTGGTCAAATCCGGCACGGTAGCGCTGGAAGTGGCGATGGCGGGCGTACCGATGCTGGTTGCTTACCGTGTGAATCCCATATCAGCGTGGTTTTTTAAGCGCATCAGCTTGATCAAATACGCCAATCTCGTCAATATTCTCGAAGGAAAAGAAATCATCCCTGAATTATTGCAGGAACTGTGCACGCCGCTGCTTGTCGCCAATGCGGCGGCAAATTTATTATCAAGCACGGAACACCAACGCCGGCAAAAAGAACAGGCCGCCGCGGCGCTCAAGCGGCTTTTACCGCTAAACGGCGAACGCCCCAGCGACATTGCGGCGAGGACGGTTTTGGGGGTGTAATGCAGAGAAGGAGGGTAAAAAAACCTCTTGCAGGAGTAGGCTTGGTATAATACGATGCTAAACAATTATTAATTATTTTTGGAAATATTATGGATACATCTACATCTACCCAAACGCAAGATACATCGCCATTAGTAAAAGAAGGCGGGGCAATGCCGGATGGAATCCGTCAACTAATGGATGATACCATAAAAGAAGGTAAAAATGGTGTCCGCTTAAAAGGATGGATAGCAGGAATTACCGGTATCGCCGGGATTGCTGCCGGAATTGTCGCCGCAACTTTTGTCACGCCTGCCGCCATTATCGGCACTGCTATTGGGGCTGGAATATTAGGTATAATCAGTCTCACATCAGGAATTGCTGCTTACCACCAAAATACCTCTCTTAATCAAGTTGCTGTGGCACTTGATAATCCAGAAGCGCAATTGGCGATGGAATTGGAGCCAGGAGAAAAAACACTGGATGGGACAATGCAGGGAAAAGTATCAGTCTCGATAAGTGACCGAGAGAAGACTATCCATTTAAAAGATGGGCGAATATGGACGGACAAAATAGCACAATCCTACAATACCCAAAATCGCGCACTCTAAATTTAAATACTTAAGCCGCTTCCACTTAATAAATTATCTTTTGAGATCAAATATTTAAAAAATGATGGGCTGGCTTTCAGCCTCAATTGTCATCAAATCTTCATATTTCTTTATAATTTTTTTGAGTAGGATGGAACAGTCTTGGAAGCATTTCAGTCAATAAAATTAGGAGAAGAGAAATGGCGTATAAAGGTATTGAACGGGGAAACCGCCCGCAATCGCAAGCTGCCAACCTAACGGGTAAAAAAGTTTTTGTCATAGACGACCCAATCTTTGCAGACCGCTTAGAAAATGACTTACGAAATGCTGGTGCTGAAGTGATCCGTTCTGCCACAAGAATTGGTGAGGGATTGACTCCTGACGCTATAAAACCAATTTCTGAAGAAATTGAGCGTCATAAACCTGATGCTATAGTGATACATATGCCAGGCATGGGGCGTATATCAGGTGGCTTTGGCGGCGCTATAATCCCCATTAATGAAGAACCGACATTCAGAATCGCCACAGCAGCAAATGCACTAAATATTCCCGTGTTAGTGCTGGATATTGAAAAACCTCAACAGGAACAATTGTCAGAAATGCAAAAAATTGGGGTGCGTTTTCATAGCGCATTTGATAAAATTGGACAAGAGTCCACTATTGTAGCAGAGATAATCAAATCCGAGATTGGTAGTCAAAAACGGAGACCTGTTTAAGCCGCTTTCTTCCGCTTAAGGAGCGGCGCTAAATACCTTCCGGTAATGCTGTCCTTGTTGCGCGCCACGTCTTCCGGCGTGCCGGCGGCGATGATTTTGCCGCCCTTGTCGCCGCCGCCGGGACCGATATCAATAATCCAGTCGGAAGTTTTGATGACGTCGAGATTATGCTCAATGACCAGCACCGTGTTGCCGCTATCAACCAGCGTGTGCAGCACTTTCAATAATTTCCTGATGTCGTCGCTGTGCAGCCCCGTTGTCGGCTCATCTAATATATACAGGGTGCGGCCGGTGGCGCGTTTCGATAATTCGCGCGCCAGCTTGATGCGCTGCGCCTCGCCGCCCGACAGCGTCGTCGCCGATTGGCCGATGGCGATGTAACCCAGCCCCACTTCCTGCATCGCCAATAATTTTTCGCGGATGGATTGCTGCGCGGTGAAAAACGTGACGCCCTCGTCCACGGTCATCTCCAGCACATCGGAAATGGATTTACCTTTGTAATGAATCTCCAGCGTTTCACGATTATAGCGCTTGCCCTGACAGACGTCGCATTTGACATAAACGTCGGGCAAAAAATGCATCTCGATTTTGATGAGCCCGTCGCCCTGGCAGGCTTCGCAGCGGCCGCCTTTGACGTTGAACGAAAACCGCCCCGGCAGATAGCCGCGCGCCTTGGCCTCCGGCAGCGCCGTGTACCAGTCGCGGATGGGCGTGAATGCGCCGGTGTATGTTGCTGGATTGCTGCGCGGCGTGCGGCCGATGGGGCTCTGGTCGATTTCGATGATTTTGTCGATATATTCGAGGCCGGAGATGCTGTCGTGTGTCCCGGGCATGTCGCGGCTATGGTGCAGGCGGCGGTTGATGGCTTTGTATAATGTTTCAATGACGAGTGTTGATTTGCCGCCGCCGGAAACACCGGTGACGCAGGCGAAAACACCGAGGGGGATTTCCGCGTGGACATTTTTCAAGTTATTGGCGCGCGCGCCAGTGATGACGATTTTCTTTTTTGTGACAGGCCTGCGCAAATCTGGAACCGGAATGAATTTCGCGCCGCTTAGATATTGGCCGGTCAAGCTGTTCTTGACTTTCATCACTTGCGCCGCCGTGCCTTGAGCAATGACATGGCCGCCGTGAATCCCTGCGCCCGGGCCGATGTCAATTAAATGATCGGCGTGGCGCATCGTGTCCTCGTCATGCTCGACGACGATGACGGTATTGCCGAGGTCACGCAGGTGTGCAAGCGTAGTAAGCAAGCGCTCGTTGTCACATTGATGCAGGCCGATGGAAGGCTCGTCGAGCACATACAGCACACCCGACAGGCCGGAGCCGATCTGCGAAGCAAGCCGGATGCGCTGCGATTCGCCGCCGGAAAGACTTCCCGATTCGCGCGAAAGCGTCAGGTAATCAAGCCCGACATTCATCAAAAATTTCAGTCGTTCGCATATTTCCTTGAAAATTTTGCTGGCAATCTGCTGATGCTGCTTGCTGAGCTTTTTCTCGATTTTTCCAAACCAGTCATGCGCCTGGTCGATGGTGAAGCCAGTCACCTCGCCGATATTGAGGCCTGCGACTTTGACGCACAGCGCCTCGGGTTTGAGGCGATAACCGCCGCAGGTTTCGCAAGGATGCTCGTTCTGGTATTTGGCGAATTCCTCGCGCACACTGTCACTGGAGAGTTCACGGTAGCGGCGCTCCAGGTTGGGAATGACGCCTTCGAAAGGCTTATCCACTGCGAAGGTGCGCGCGCCATCGTGATATGTCATGCGGATGGGTTCTTCGCCGGAGCCGCGGAGAATGATATTGCGGATTTTTTCCGGCAATTCGCCAAACGGCGTATCCAACCGGAATTTATAATGCCGTGCCAGCGAAGCTAATGCATCCTGATAAAAGCGCGTATTACCCGCCCACGCCATGCCGCCCCACGGCGCGATGGCGCGTTGTTCCAACGATTTTTTGCGGTCGGGGACGATGAGCGCTTCATCGAACATGGCTTGCATGCCGAGCCCGTCACAGGCCGGGCAAGCGCCGTATGGGCTATTGAATGAGAATAGTCGCGGTTCAATCTCCGACAGCGTGAAACCGGAAACGGGACAAGCGAATTTTGAGGACATCATGAAGGATTCAGGTAATCGGGTGGTAGGGTAATCGGGTGATCGGGTATTTTTTTTATCTTTCTTATTTTCCCCGATTCCCTGATTACCTGATTCTCCGACCACCTCAACTCTCACCAACCCATCGCCCAACCCCAACGCCGTCTCAATCGACTCAGCCAACCGGTTGCCCAATTCTGCGTTGACGCTGATGCGGTCAACGACCACCTCAATTTCATGTTTTTTATTTTTATCGAGCGTCGGCAGTTCATCGATTTCATGCAGCTCGCCGTCGATTTTCAAACGCTGGAAACCTTTTTTCTTAAGCTCGGCGAATTCCTTGATGTACGCACCCTTGTGGCCGCGCACGATGGGGGCGAGCAGGTAACATTTCGTCCCTTCCGGCAATTCCATGATACGGTCGACCATCTGTGATACGGTCTGGCTTTCGATGGGAAGTCCGGTGGCGGGCGAATAAGGAATGCCGACGCGGGCATAAAGCAGACGCAAATAATCATAAATTTCGGTGACGGTACCGACGGTCGAGCGCGGGTTGCGCGAGGTCGTTTTCTGGTCGATGGCGATGGCCGGCGACAAGCCATCGATGGATTCAACGTCCGGCTTGTCCTGGATGTTCAAAAACTGCCGCGCATACGACGATAGGCTCTCGACATAGCGCCGCTGACCTTCGGCATAAATAGTGTCAAACGCAAGGCTCGATTTGCCGCTGCCGGACGGGCCGGTGATGACGACGAGCTTATTGCGCGGAATCTCGACGTCGATATTCTTGAGGTTATGCTCTTTCGCGCCGCGGATGGAGATGAAATTATCGGTCATTTTTCGTTTAAATCCCTGAAAGATGAAGGCAGGGATTATAGCGGCTGTCTTCGAAGTACGCCAGCGTTATCTTTGCTGTTTTAGACTGGCTTACTGTACCAGAAATAATAAATAAAAAGGGGCATTTCTGCCCCTTTTTATATTTGAAGGCGCTTTTATTTCTCTACTGCTGCAGCAGTTTTTGCAGACTGCGTTTGACCCAACGCCTGTCTTAAAAAGGCTGCGCGTTGTTTGAGAGGAGCAACCTGAGCTTCATCCGCTGTTATCTCCGCCACATCGCGTTCCGCCCAAAGTTTCTCGAGTAACGCCCGCCTTTCTTCCGGTTCAGCCCGAAGGATTGGTAATAAGCGACCCCTTAACTCATCCGCGTTTATTGCCACAGCATCATTATATTTTTTCTCAAGCCCTAAAGCATCTCGTAATCTATCTATGCTATTGATTACGCTAATATCCACACCACGGGGGTTCGTTACTAGATATACATTATCATCTCCTATTTTATTGGCAGCTATCTGGGTATCCTCGCCATAACCAATAGAACCTTCCAATATAGCTTCCAGAACTCCGATAATGCCACGGTCCTCTATAGTTTTTTGCGCATCGGGTTCTGTAAGCACTTCATTAATACGGCGCCGCTCATTCAATCTTATCCGATGGAGCTCTTTCAATTTGGCCGCTTCATTAGCAATTTCAGGGATCTCATTTGTTAAAGCTCCCAAATTCCCCGCTGCGGTTTTGATATTTCCCTCAATACTTTCGGCATCCTGTACCCTACTCTTAGCCATATTTTTCCTTTCGCTTTTGTGGTTTTATAATTGAAATCTACTGCTGCTGCCCGATCGCCTGCTGGTGCATCATCAGTGCGACAATGCGGGGATCGCGGACTTTGAGCGCTTCGAGCGCCGGCTTGTCCATGACGCTGTGGAGGGAAAGATTGATAAATTCGAGGAAAATGATGACAATCTGCTCGGCCAGATGCTGGATTTTTTTGACAATCACGTCGGCGATATTGGCAATCGCTCCATGCGCCTTCTTGGCCGTGTCGGCCACGCGCATCTGATAGTCATTGACCGCAACGAAAATCTTGCGCAGGGCAGCTTCGATGTGCGCTTTGCTGGCTTTGCCCGCCGTTTTATATTTTTTGCTTTCGGCGATGAACAGGAATTCTTCCGCCAGCACATCGGTGGCGTCGCTTATTTCATTGATCAGCGGCTCGACGATTTCTAACTGCGCCGTCGGGTCTTTGACGAAATGGCTTTCAACCGTGCTCACCAGCTCTTCCGCATAGTCGTAGAGCTTGGTGATTTCCTGGTATTTTGTTTCAAATTCTTCCATCGAAGCGCCTTTTTTAGTAGTCTGTGCCATATCATTTTCCGTTTTATTTACAGTGGTCCCTCAAGCAGGCATTACCCACGTTTCTATTTATTCTAAAGTATTTTTTAACTTTGTGTGTGACAATTTGATGACAATTTGCGTAATATGGCAACAGTTATGAGTATTTGTTTTAAAATTCAATCACATGATAGGCTGGCGCGGTGCGGAGAATTGCATACGGCGCATGGAATTATCCGCACGCCGGCTTTCATGCCGGTGGGCACAGCAGCGACCGTGAAAGCCATGACGCCGGAAGCAGTCAAGTCCACTGGCGCTGATATAATCCTCGGAAATACTTATCATTTAATGCTGCGCCCATCGGCGGAAACCATTGCAAAATTGGGCGGGCTGCACAAGTTTATGCATTGGGACGGGCCGATACTCACCGATTCCGGCGGGTTTCAAGTTATGTCGCTGGCTAAACTGCGCAAGCTGACCGAAAATAGCGTTGTCTTCCAGTCCCACCTCGATGGCACGACGTATGAGCTTACGCCCGAGCGCGCTATGGAAATCCAGCATTTGCTTGGCAGCGATATCAGCATGGTCTTAGACGAATGCACGCCCTATCCGGCGACGGAAAAAGAAGCGGCGGAATCCATGCGGCTTTCGATGCGTTGGGCGGAGCGATCAAAAAATGCCTTCGTAAAACGTGAAGCTTATGCGGTATTCGGCATCGTCCAAGGCAGCATCTACCCCAAACTCCGCGAAGAATCCTGCGCCGCGCTTAAAGCCATCGGCTTCGACGGCTATGCCATCGGCGGCCTTGCTGTGGGCGAAGGCCAGGAAATCATGTTCAATGCGCTCGATTTCACCCTACCCCATTTGCCAACGGACGCGCCGCGCTACCTCATGGGCGTGGGCAAGCCGGACGATATTATCGGCGCGGTGATGCGCGGCGTCGATATGTTCGATTGCGTGATCCCAACACGCGCCGGCCGTTTCGCCCGCGCCTATACGAGCGAAGGCGAATGTAACATCCGCAATGCCAAATACGCCGAAGACGCCGCCCCGCTACAGGAAGGCTGCCCCTGCCCCGCCTGTACACATTACAGCCGTGCCTACCTGCATCACTTGTTCAAAGCCGACGAGATGCTGGGGCCGATGCTGCTCACCTGGCATAACCTGACATTCTACCAGCAACTCATGCAGGGCTTGCGCGAGGCGATTGCGGCCGGGCGGCTTGCCCGCTTTGCCGAGGAATTTCTGGAACGTTACACTACGCAAACGGTTGACAAACCCGACTGAAACCCTATTGTCCCCTTCTCTTTTAATCTTAAAAGAGCCCGTAGCTCAGTCGGTAGAGCACCTGACTTTTAATCAGGTTGTCGTGGGTTCGATTCCCGCCGGGCTCACCATCTTTTTCAAAGCATTATACAATTTTTGATTTTTTCCGGAAAAGGTCGTGTAATTGTTTACCTACCTGATTCTGGTCTTCCGCATTGCATCTTTATACCCATCAGCGCCACTATGCCTATTATCGAAGGAGTAATTTTATGCGTGGAATAGCGGTATTTTTATTTTTTGCTATGATGATAGCGGCATGGTTCGCTTTCAGTGGCGGCTTTGCAGCCCATCCTGTTTACTACAGGCCGGTAATAGTCATACCTTTCCAGTATGCCAACTTCCTATTCTGGATATTGCTTTTGTTATTCTTCATGGCAGTCGTTTTGAGTGCGAGCCGCCGCCGCAGACCATTATCGCCAGAGATGCAGGCGCAACAAATTAAAGCGGTTAAAGCGTGGGAGGACGCTATTATAGGAGGATTTTCATTAGCCTTGTTTCTGCTGGTGATCGCCGTAATTTTAGGCATGTTCGGATTCGGATTTGTAGCTTCCTCCGTGGCAGGACTGGCTTTCTGGATTGCTATTGTCGTAGCTCTCGTGGTAGCAGCTATGGACATGCACGATCATCGCCCTCGCCTGCATTAATAATGGAAGAAAACGACAAACCTTCGTATCATCTAGCAGGTATCTGTCCATTTTGGAATGTCTGCAAACCCTGATTTATTCCGCTGGAAATTTGGGAATTACTGGCGCTTTTCGTCGTGTTCAGTGACGTACCAAAAGTTGCATTATTATAGCTGTTTCCAATTTTTTGTTTAGTCTGATTCAAGCGATTGCTCACTTTAGTATTATAGGTATTCATTTGCGTCGTTGTAATGCTTCGATTATGAGCGGCGTAATTATTATTATAGCTATAGCTATTGCCCAATTTATTTAAGCAGGATTGATGAATGCCTGCGCCCGTGCAGAGGGTTTGAGCCTGCGCTTGAGCGGCAAAGAATATGATAGTTGCCGCTGTCAGGAAGAATGTTTGGAGAGAAACTTTATGCATAATATGGACTCCTTTGTTGCTCTAAAAAAAATTATCCAATATTCCGCATCATACGGCACACATTTGGATTTGAGAAGAGGTATAAATTACATTTCAGAAAGTGACTGTGATCGTCTGGTCTTTCATGCCGCGAATGATGTCTAGTGTGACTTGTCGTCCCGGCTGGGTATTGGATACCAGCTTAGTCAGCGCATCTTCTGTTGTCACCGGCGTCCCGTCATAGCGCAAAATAATGTCGCCCTCAGACAAGCCGGATTTCTCGGCCACGGAATGCGGCACAATAGCCATAACCGCTAATCCCTGAACTCCTGAGAATTTCATTTTTTTCGTCATCTCCGGGGTTAGCGGTGCGACCTTAACTCCCAGCACCGGCTTCGCCGCCGCCGGCGGTCCGATGACGAAATTAGTAAAATCCGCTTTTGCCCTAAGCTGCGAAGGGGTGCATCCGAACCAGTTATTACAACGGGTAAAAAATGCAATGTCATAGGTATCTTTGGCGGGAGCAGCCGGCGGCAGCGTTGGCGCAACAGCTGACACGGGTGGGATGGGCGGCTTGATCAGCTTTTTGGTAACGGTGAATCCAAGGCGGTCATCTAACCCCGCCGGCCCGGCGGTTTCAATCAGGCTATCGGACTGCGTTGTAATTTGATAGGCAGCATTGGTTCTTATCCATTGTTCGGCGCGAACCCATTTTTCGTCACAATCCACTCCGGCCTGACAAGTGACAAGACGGCTGGCTGATGCTTCCAGTCCATATTTTTCCTTTAGCTCCTTATTCGATATGCAGCCAGCGACAGTAAGCAGGCAAGCAACGGCAAGGCAAAAGCGGTTCATGATACGCATTTTTCAGGTGTAGGGGCGCATGCCGCTTTGGTCAAGCAAAATGGATGTGATTTATGTAAAATGCCGTCTGCATTTTATACAATAACATATTGAATTATATTATATAAATTTACTTTTACAGCTTGTCTGAAAGCGCTGTCGACGGTATAATGTTTTCAATTCCCCGCACACTGTAAACAAAGGAACAACGTGTTATGCAACGTATAGAAATAGTCGCCATGCTTATGGCTGTCGTTCTGCTTGCCGGTTGTGCCGGAAATAATCGCTGGGACATAGCCTATAGCGTCGTCGATCCCGGCGCTCCCATTGATGAAGATAATGGTTTTTAGTGAATGACGGGGATTTCGCCCGTCCAAATCATAATCAAAAATCCGCCAGCGATGACTACGCCATAGGGTACCGGCGCGCCGTCCTGCAAAATACGCGGCATTTTCCTCCCTACCAGCTGCGGCACAAAAGGAATCACTTTGCGCAAGACCAATATACCGACTGACATCCCGCCGCCCAGCAACGTGACATAGAATAAATACTCCAGCAAATTGTGTAATCCTACCCATAGGCTGCAGACCGTCAGTAACTTAATATCGCCGCCGCCCATCCATTTCATGACGAAAATGCCGTAACCGACGACGAGCACAATCAGCATCCCGACAATAGCCATTTTCCAATCGACGCTGTGCTGTGCCATATATACCCCCAGGGGGTATAGTAACAATAACGATGCGGACAGCCAGTTGGGAATGATATAGCGAGTCAGGTCAAACCAGATGACCGCCAGCATGCTGAATATCAAATAGATTTCTATGACAAACATGACTATAACCATAGCAACTACTGATTAATAGCCCGTTAATGCTATGGTGTTATAATGAAACAAAACCGAATGACACCGATGACCAGCGCATTTTTGACCATCGCCCTCACCTATGTCCTGTTCCTGGCCCTGGTTTATTGCTTCCAGCGCCATCTGCTTTATCACCCCGACAAAACCATTGCCACGCCCGCGCAATATGGCCTTGAAAATTTCACGGAATATTTTGTGCCTTCGTCCGACGGTGTTACAATCCAGCTGTGGTATCGCTCTGCCGCGCAGGGAATGCCGACTGTTGTATATTTTCACGGCAACGCTGCCAATCTGGGCAACCGCGCCGGCATTTATGGTGCATTGGCAGAAAAAGGATTCGGCGTGCTTGCCGTCAGTTATCGTGGCTACGGCAAAAGCACCGGCAGCCCCAGCGAACAAGGCCTATACGCGGACGCGCGCGCGGCCTTAAGTTTCCTGACCGACAAGCAACATATCCCGCTTAAACACATCATCCTTTTCGGCGAATCGCTGGGCACCGGCGTTGCCGTCCAAATGGCAACCGAATACGATGTCGGTGGCTTGGTATTGGAAGCAGCCTATACGTCGGTGGCGGCGCGCGGCGCTGAAATTTATTTCTATATTCCAGTCAAACTGATGATTCGGGATAAGTTCGATTCCTTGAACAAAATTGGCAAGGTCAAAGCACCGCTTTTATTATTCCACGGCGAACGCGATTCGGTCATTCCCATCCGGATGGGCAAAGCCGTATTTGCCGCCGCAACTGCGCCCAAGCAAGCCTTTTATTTCCCGCGGGTCGACCATAATGATTTTGACAACTTCGTGCTGGCGGAGCATGTGCTTGAATTTTTAAAGACATATAGGCTAATTGATAAATAAAGTTTAATTTTTGTTGACATATACAGATAAATAATTAATATGGGTAAAGCGCAAAATAACTTCACAGGAGCATTTTATGGCCAAATTACCCCTTCTTCAGGAATCAACAAAACTTGGAGAACAACTTGATGAATTAGCCGAATCAAAAAGTCAAGTGGATCAAGGCGCATTAAAACAAGATTTGATTATTGCTGATTTAGTAACAAAAGCATTTAGGCCACCTTGCGGGATAGCGCGGGATTTAGGAACTTATGTATCGATAGACTCAGATATGGCGGAGTATATCGCTACTACCATAAAACTCTGGAAAAATAGGCTTTTTTTACAAGTTCCAGGCGATGACCAGGCTGTTCAACAATTAACTCAGGCCGGTTTTCAAGGGACTGCGGCACGTGAGGTAGGAGATAACATTCCTAATGGAAAGGATTTTATTATCAATTTCAATAACAATGACGAATATCAAAGATTCGTTCAATTGTTGATTAAGCGCATAGCTAGTGACAGAATTACTAATGCGGCAGAAGAGGTTAAAAATCTGTATGTAAAGAAGTCCAAAGAAGTCGAACAAGATTTGGCTCAACTTAATGAAACGGCTCGTGGTCTTGAGGTACCTGTAAACGCAGTATTAGAGATGGCCGAACGGGAATCCAAACAAGCCTTTGCCAGCGCCATTAGTGGGCAAGCAAAATAGTTGGTGGATTGAAAGTTCGCATTCGTCCCGCATCAGCGCGGCTTGTACCCCCACGTTTTTCCGTTAATTACCACTCCTTGAAAATAACATAGACCGCGAGGCAAATCAGGGCGAAGCCAACATAATGGTTCCATTTAATCGATTCGCCGAGATAGAAGCTCGAAAAGAGTATGAATACCAATAAAGTAATAACTTCCTGTATGGTCTTAAGCTGCACGGCAGAGAAATAGCCATAGCCATAGCGGTTGGCCGGCACTTGAAAGCAATATTCGAACAACGCCATCCCCCAGCTGATCGC
>Ga0207067_10336_pt1 | contig 12320 bp, 10 predicted proteins | sample Alteio_BWMinCont_25_FD_153484 | JGI IMG/M metagenome (GOLD analysis project Ga0207067, IMG submission 153484) | Enriched cells from forest soil in Barre Woods Harvard Forest LTER site, Petersham, Massachusetts, United States -... | ecosystem: Environmental > Terrestrial > Soil > Temperate forest >...
TTACTTACATACGATCCCTTACGCGCCATGTTGCGTAAGGTGAGTTATTAGAGGCAGTTGCAAAACTCCGACTGCCGTTTTGCAACTGTCTTGAAAGGCCACTGGACGAAGTTAAACCAATAGCCATTAAATTCATTAAGGAAATAAATTATGATATCCCCCCCCTCTTTAAGAGACAATCCAAATGAAGGTTTTGCGACCCCCCACCTCCCTTCTATTTCACCTTTTAGAGGTTCTCTAATTGATCATCTGTTCACTCTTATTATATTAATAAAAGACTCTAACAATCTTGAAACTGAAAATTATATTAAACATGAGTTTGCTCCTTTTATGGAAAATCTTCCTAACATACCTGATGAAGTCAAATTGCAAACAACAAAGATTATAAACAAGGCAATATCTATTATAAAAAATACTGACGATAGCTGTTTCAGAAAAAAACAAGATTTTTTAATAACAATACAATCTTTTATAGAAATCTTAAAATTTCAATCTATCATCTCGATTTTGTAATTTTTTGGACGAAGATTCGAGAGAGAAGCAAACTTCAGCGTAATAAATTTCGGAGGAAGGGGTTTTTCACCCCTTCCTCCGAAATTTATTTAGCTGAAGGAAGCTTCTCTCCGAAGCTGAGTTCAAAAAATTGCAAAGTCGAGATCATCATTCATCCTCCCACTTCATGACATTTTGACATTCATTCTTCAACAAATTTCCGATCATGGCCCGTATTTAGATTGAAGATTCCATCGATTACCCAAACAAATGCCATCATTTCCGACCCCTACTTCATATTTAAGCGATTTATTTTGAGAATAAACGGCAAATTTTAATAAAATTTCGTCTTGCAGAATTTTTATTTTATTCAGTAGAGAACTTTCTAATCGAATTTGGTATTCTCCAGGATGAAAAAGATCTAAATCTACTTCAAACGAGAGGCGATAATCTCCTTGAGCGATCCCCATGTGATGATATTCAGCGTGATCACACAAACGAGAACGGGCAATGATTTGATGGCGAGAATTTAATACACTAAATCCCAACATAAGATCGGCATGGGGTTTGAGTATCTCAAATTCAATATCTAATAACGTTTTCTCGCCATGATAATAAAAACTTTCATTAGAAGAGGGAGGGCAAAGAGATGCTTCAGTGATGCGAATATATTCATTTCCAACACTCCCCTTCCAGCTCAAACCTGAAATAGGACAACCTCGCATATAACGACTCACGCATTGTTCGATGGGTTCAAAAGCTTGCACCTCCCCTTTATCCAACAAAATTCCTTTATTACAAAGTGCTAAAACTGCACTTACATTATGGCTTACAAATAAAATAGTACGGTGTTGTGCTCCAATCTCATTCAATTTTTTTAAACATTTTTCTTGAAATTGAGCATCTCCAACCGCTAAAACCTCATCGACAATCATAATTTCAGAATCCAAGTGTGCAGCAATTGCAAATCCTAGACGCATAAACATTCCGCTTGAATATCGCTTAAGAGGGGTGTCCAAAAATTTTTCGATATCTGCAAACGTAACAATTTCATCAAATTTCCTTTTGATTTCTTTATAGCTCATTCCCATGATTGCCCCGTTAAGCAAAATATTTTCCCGCCCGGTTAAATCTGGATGAAATCCTGTCCCCACTTCAAGTAAACTCGTTATACGTCCCTGCACCTTGATTCGCCCTTCAGTAGGTTCTGTAATGCGTGATAAGATTTTCAGAAGGGTTGATTTCCCTGCTCCATTCCGCCCTAAAAGGGCGATACGATCTCCTTCTTCAATCTTTAAGTGAACATCTTTTAAAGCCCAGAATTCTTCTTTCTCAGATACCTGTTTTGATTGGAAATGGCGACGTTGATAAATTTTTTTAAATCCATTTATCAGTCCATTAGAAAGGGCTTCTTTTAATGAATCATGGCGCCGTTCATGATGGATCAAATATTTCTTAGAAAGGTGTTCAATTTCAATGATATTCATAATTAAATCTTTTATCTTAAATCACTAAGGTGAGTTAAATCACATCTGCACAAAACCGTTCGATTCGACGGAAAAAACGAAATCCTGTCATAAATATGACCATATTGATAACACAAGAAATCGTCACGGCAAAAATTAAATTCGAATGATATGTCCCAAAACAACACCAACGGAATCCTTCAATAATCCCAACCATAGGATTAAGAAAATAAACCCACTGCGCCCGTTCAGACAATAGAAAACTACTGTAACCAACAGGCGAAAGAAAGACTCCAAATTGCACTAAAAAAGGGACTATAAAACGGAAATCGCGGTAGCGAGCAGAGGCTGCAGAGAGCCATAAACCACTCCCCACACAGAGAAGAAGAGTCAAAGCAATAAAAAAAGGGAGCCCTAAAAGCGACCAATGATTCAAATCTCCATTAAAGAGGAGAAGAAACAATAACAGAACCAAGCTAATTAAAAAATCTACCCCATGCACCATGATATCACTAATTGGGAGGATGATTCGAGGGAAGTAAACTTTTGAAATCATATGCGTATTGTTGACTAAACTTTGACTCGTATCAATCAAACTCCCAGCGAATAACATCCAAGGGAGAAGTCCTGATAAAACGAAAAGTGGATAATTGACTTGATCGGTTGCTAAATGGGCAATTTTTCCAAAAACAAGGGCAAAAACTCCCATCGTGAGTAGAGGTCTAATAACTGCCCAAAAAACACCCAAAAAAGTTTGCTTATAGCGAACAACAATATCGCGCCAAGCAAGAAAATAAAATAATTCGCGATAATAAAAGAGATCTTTTACATATTCTTTTTGTTCACACTGGGGATCTATGACAATTTGAAATTTAGCTTTTTTTTTTGTCATAAGAAATCAGTTATGGTTAATTTTGGAAACTTAGAGAGCTGGAAAGAAAAATAACACGGTCCTCAATAGACTTCAACCCCCATTTTTCAACTCCCTAAGGTGAGTTTTTAAGTCCTATTGTGTCAATTAACGAGAATATGTATAGTATTGAAAACTCACCTTACGCAACATGGCGCGTATTTAAACTGAGCCAAAGCCCCGGGGTTAGTTGAAAATAAAATCAAATCATTCGATAAGCTTTTCTAGTGGTCTATAATGTTTAAAATCTCTAATCGCCAATTCTTATCTGCTGCGATTATTGTCTTTTATCTCATTCCCCTGATTTTTTTTTCTGCGTATAGTATTAAACTCATGTCGCATCATGAGAGCTGGGCTCTTTTATCAGTAGGCCTTCTTTTAGTTGTCTTTGGAACCCTATCGCTCCTTTTTTTGGTTTCTTATTGGGAACAAACGATGCGCGATAAAAAACCCACCCCCTCTTTATTCTTATCCCAGCAAGCACTCACTCTGACCTCTAATAAAAAAGAGGCTAAGGTCATGTCATTGGACCCTTCTTTGACATTTGATACCATTGGACAACACGAACCATCTGAGCTCAACAGTTTCAAAGAAAACTCAAAAGAGATGAATTTGCTGCAGGCCGCAATACAAGCGAGCCATAAGCAACAAGAAGAACTCGCAAATGCGCTTGAAATAAAAGGACAAGAACAACACAGACAAGAAGAAGAAAATAGACAACTTCAAATGAAGGCACAACAAATTGCGCAAGATTTTGCAGATTATAAAATCTTTTCGGAAGAACAACTTAAACAAAAGCAGTTACAATTTTCTGCACTGCAACAAATGGTTGAAGACCAACGAAATGAGATGGAAAAAAGGCAAGAGCAAATTCACCAGCTTGATACCAAAGTTCACGATTTAAGTTATGAAATTAAAACACTTCTTTATCTTCATGATGAAGAGGGAAGTCGGACACAATCTCCTCCTAAAATTTCAAAAGAGAACAAATCCCCATCGCTAATGCGTGAGCCAAACAGCGACATCCAACCAATTATCCTTACGGCTGTTACTCCACCCACCATTGAACAAGAAAGCAATACACAAGAAAATCCTATTCAAAACCCAATAGAAGCCATACAATTGCTAAGAAAATGTATTCAAATCGCTCAAAAATTGACAGGAGCAAATTATTATAGCAATGAATCTTCCCGGTATCGAGAATTTTCTTCTTCTTACTTTGCCATAGATCAACGCCGTCTGTTTGACAGTCTACGCAGTGAAAAAGGGGCTTTACTTATTGTTTATTCGCTTAAAGAGCAAAAATTATTATTTGCCAATAGCGAATCAAAAGGAATTTTAGGTTGGAGTCCTGACAAATTCCTCTCCGATTTCCCTACCATTATGCAAGAGGGAATCCAAGAATGGAAAAAAGCTCTTCAAATGCTTGTTACAACTCCCGAATCACAGGTCAGACTTCTAGCAAAAACCAAACAAGGCCAAGAAATTCTTTTAAATTGCCATCTAGGGACTATTTCAAGTGGATTATTCCGCAATTACATCATAGGTGTTCTCTATCCTCCTGCCTAAGGGATCGTATATAAATAACTTTTTCAACGACACATTTTTTCGAGAATGAATCGAAAAAAAATCTGATAGGGTCTGGTAATTGCCTTTTCCCAAAATTTTGCGGGAACATCACGCCACTTAAAAGATCGAGAAGAAGCATAAAATAATTTTTCCATTTTAAGGGCCTGATCCCAATACTCGTCAGTCGAATTTTTTGCAAAAGAACTAATCAGATCGCCAGTAAATGCAAGGCTCCAAGTTGCCATCCGCTCTTTAAATAAAATAAGAGGAGAAGATGACGACTGAATAGATTCCAAAGAGATGATTTCTCTGATATCAATGGGGAGAGGAGAAAGAGACTTGAGACGCAACCCTTTTTCACAAATATCAAATTGATCGTAAATCATTCCAACGCCCGAAGAATCCATATTGGTAAAATAATGAGGAGAAGATCGCAATGCAAGTTCTGCTGACGATAAACGTAGTTGATTATAGCGGTGATCATGTAAAATCCAAACGACTTGCCATCCCAGCTGTTGATAATCACGGTTTCTCCCCATTACCTCTTCAGCACTAATCGGAGAACACTGGATTTCAAAAACAATTTTTTGAGAAAGCCAAGCGACATCAGCAATACGCCCAATCGAAGAAAAAGAATACTCCAATTGACAATCTCCCCAAGGTAAATGCTCAAGAAAATAGGATTGAAGCTGTAAATGAATCTCCCCCTTTTGATGTTGACGGCAAAAAGGGGTCGGATCGACGTGAAAAAAATGTCGCTGCCGATGGGGCCCTCCCCGCAAACGGACAATCCCCTGACATTCGAGACAGTGATAATTTGTTCGTCTAAAAGCTTGACGGGCGCCCGTTAGCTCACCCTTTGAATCGAAGGCATATAACTGCATAATAATCCATATCTTGACAAAAACGATTAATCTATCACACAATGACAATCCAAAGCGGCAATGCCAGCATCAGACATCTTGATCTACAGCTGCCCCTGTAGATCAAGATGTCTGAGCATATTGATTTTTCTATTTTAGGACGGCATGAATAAAACAAATTTTAAAAATAATTTTACTCAACAACATCAGCAAAAAATTGATGAATTGGTAGCGATTTCAAAAGAACAGGGATTTATTACCTACGAAGAAATTAATGAAGTTCTTCCCATGTCTTTTGATTCAGCCGACCAAATAGATCAAGTATTGATATACCTGAGTGGAATGGACATTCAAATTCTCAATCAATCTGAAGTTGAGAGGCAAAAAGAGCGGAAAAAAGAGGCGAAAGAGCTTGAAAGCCTTCCAAGACGATCTGAAGGCTCTCCTGACGATCCTGTCCGCATGTATTTAAAGGAAATGGGATCAGTTCCTTTGCTAAGTCGCGAAGAAGAGGTCGAAATTTCCAAACGGATTGAAAAAGCGCAAATCCAAATCGAACGAATTATCATGCGCTTTCGTTATGCAAGTTCTGAGGCAATCTCTATCGCCAATTATCTCCTATCTGGAAAAGAGCGTTTTGATAAAGCAATTACCGAAAAAGAAATTCTCAATAAGCAAGAATTCTTGACTTACTTGCCTAAATTGGCTCAATTACTGAAACAAGAAGATCAAATTCTCGAACGGTTTTTGAATCATTTAGATTGCACGAGTCTGAAAAAAGCAGACCGTATGAAAACAATGGAAGAGGTAGAAAAATGTCGAATTCGGACACAAGCTTATCTTCGACGTCTTCATCTACGGCATAACATCATTGATGATTTTGTAGAGGTTATTTTAAAAGCATACGATCGTTTCCTCTTTTTGGAAAAAGAAATCATTGAATTAACTCCCCGTGCTGAACGCAATAAATTTGCAGGCTTAAAACTCGCTGCTGCTAAACGAAAACTTCAAAAAAGAGAAATGGCTGCAGGCCGCACACTTGACGACTTTAAAAAAGATGTCAAGATGTTACAACGTTGGATGGATAAAAGCCAAGAAGCTAAACGTGAAATGGTTGAATCCAATCTGCGCCTAGTCATCTCTATCGCGAAAAAATATACGAATCGTGGCCTTTCCTTTTTGGATCTTATCCAAGAAGGGAATATGGGATTAATGAAGGCGGTGGAAAAATTTGAATACCGTCGTGGATATAAATTTTCAACATACGCCACCTGGTGGATTCGTCAAGCGGTCACCCGTGCCATTGCCGATCAAGCACGGACCATTCGCATCCCCGTTCATATGATTGAAACGATTAATAAAGTTCTCCGCGGAGCCAAAAAACTCATGATGGAAACAGGGCGTGAACCAAGCCCTGAAGAACTTGCCAATGAATTAGGTATTACACCTGAACGAGTTCGTGAAATCTATAAAATTGCTCAACACCCCATTTCCCTTCAAGCTGAAGTGGGTGATGGAGGAGAGAGTCAGTTTGGTGATTTTCTTGAAGACACAGGTGCCGATTCACCCGCTGAAGCAACCGGTTATTCGATCCTCAAAGATAAAATGGGTGAAGTTTTATCTACATTGAGTGATCGAGAACGTAAGGTGCTTATTCAACGTTTTGGTTTATTAGATGGAAAACCCAAAACATTAGAAGAAGTAGGGGTAGAATTTAACGTAACGCGCGAACGTATCCGCCAAATTGAGGCTAAAGCGCTAAGAAAAATGCGTCATCCCATTCGCTCTAAACAACTAAAGGCTTTTCTGGATTTACTTGAAGCGGAATAACAAATCATAAAAAAATCCTTTATAACTCACCTAAGCTCGATTTTGTAATTTTTTGGACGAAGATTCGAGAGAGAAGCAAACTTCAGCGTAATAAATTTCGGAGGAAGGGGTTTTTCACCCCTTCCGAGAAATTTATTTAGCTGAAGGAAGCTTCTCTCCGAAGCTGAGTTCAAAAAATTGCAAAGTCGAGCTTAGGTGAGTTTATAAATGGCCCTAATATCTATAGTGCATGATGACAACCCCCTCTGTCCCGGTTTTACAAACCCAAAAAATTATCAGCCTCATTCAAACAGATGGTCATTTATGTCGTACCTTAAAAGGATTTGAGCCGAGACAACAGCAACAAAGCATGATGACGAACATCATCGATGCATACAATCAAAACCACATTACTCTAATTGAAGCGGGAACAGGAACAGGAAAAAGTTTAGCTTATCTGATTCCAGCATTGCTTTGGGCAGCCAATACCAGTGAACGGACTGTCATCTCAACCAACACCATCACTTTGCAAGAACAGCTCATTCACAAAGACATTCCTCATTTGCTACAAGCACTCAATCTTCAGCTCAAAGTTTCTCTTGTTAAAGGGATGAACAACTATCTTTGCCTGCGCAAACTAGAAGATGCCCACGCAGAATTGACTTTCTTCCCTAGTGATGATCACAAAGAAATCGAAAAGATTGAAGCGTGGCGCAAAACAGCGACTGAAGGATCTAGATCAGAAATGCCCTTTGTCCCCTCTTCGGCTGTATGGGATCGTGTAGGAGCTGAAAGTGAAGCATGTTCCCATCACGAATGTCCTCACTATCAAGAATGTTATTTTTATAAAGCACGTCGGCAAGCACAAGAGGCACATTTACTCGTTGTTAACCATCATCTCCTATTTAGTGACATCATGAGGCGCGCCGATCAAGATAATTATGGAGAGACGGCCATTCTCCCTGTCTATAAACGGATCATCTTAGATGAAGCTCATCACATCGAAGATATTGCCACTGAGTATTTTGCCTCTCGTTTGAGCCGTCTAGAGCTCATGCGTGTGCTGGCAAGGTTGACTGCAGATAAACATTCAGCTGCCCAGGGAAAACTTCCTTTACTAAAAGAAAAAATACACTCTGTTTTTCGAAAAGGGGCACCACGCGACATCACTCAAATTCTCTCGCTTCTAACAATTGATTTACCTGCGCTACGGCATGTTTTGCTTGATCGCATTCATCAAGCATTTGACGAATTCGCTAAATTTATTGACTGCATTAAACAACCATTTAACACCTCTCTGCAAGAAGAACCCTCCTCCCCAACCGAACAAAAACTTCGTATTTTGGAAGAGTATTTCAGCCATCATCATTGGAAAGAAGAGATTCTTCCCCAAGCACAAAAATTGATTGAATCTCTTAAACATTATCAACAAGTACTTAACAGTCTGGAAGCTGATCTTAAAGTAATTGATCATGATCGATTGCATGAACAAACGAAAAGCATCCGTTTAGATATCCAAGCCCTCGCATCACGACTCGACCCAGCGATTCAGGTATTGAACAATTTCTTTTCACAAAGAAAAGATCCTTCAAAAGTACGTTGGATTGAGAGTCAACCCCTCAAAACCCTACTCAACGTGCAATTGATTGATGCCGATCTTGACGTTTCAAAAGCGCTAGCAGCTTTTCTTTTTAGCAAGTTTTCAACGATTATCTTATGCAGTGCCACATTAACCACCAATCAACAGTTTGGATTTATTCGGCAACGGCTAGGTCTTGAGCCGAAGCTTTTGCCTCATCGTTCTATCACTGAACACATTTATGGTTCTCCTTTTGACTACCGTAAACAAGCCATTTTGGCAGTCCCCACGGACATGCCCCCTCCGAATCACCCAGATTTCAACGAAATTGCCTTTGAAAATGTTTGGAAAGCGATCCAAGCTAGTCGAGGTCATTCGTTTGTTTTATTTACCTCTTATAGCATGTTACAAAATTGCTACCAGGCACTAGCCAAACGATTCGAAGAGCATCATTATCCGTTATTTAAACAAGGGGATGACAATCGACAAGGGTTGCTCAATCAATTTAAAAAAACCAAACGAGCAGTTTTATTCGGCACTGATTCATTTTGGGAAGGGGTCGATGTGGTGGGAGATGCCTTGCGTTGCGTTATCTTGGTCAAACTACCTTTCAAGGTTCCCAGCGAGCCGATAATCCAGGCCCGTACCGAAGCCATTACTGAAAGAGGAGGGGATCCTTTTTTTGAATTTGCGGTCCCCCATGCTATCGTCAAATTCAAACAAGGTTTTGGACGTTTGATACGACACAAATGGGATAGAGGCTGCATTGTCTGCCTTGATACCCGCTTAGTGATGAAAGGATACGGAAAACTTTTCCTTAATAGCCTTCCCCCCTGCGAAAAAGTATTTATGAATGGCGATCGCTTATGGCCCAAGATTGAAGAATTTTATCGACAAACCTATCACTTTGTTAAACAAAATCCTTTTTCATCGTGAAAGAGGTTCTTTTGACACACGGTCAGCAATAACTTTCATCGAATTATCCTGGGACTAAAAAAGGAACATAAGAATGGCTAATGATCTCCCACGAAGAGCCTTTTTTTCTCCATACAGTGACTTGAGGTCCACTTGTGATACCATCACCTATTGCAACCAACATATATGAAAAGACTAAATCTTTTCCTGAACGAGTCGCTTCAGGTTGATTAATTCCAAAGCCTATCAATGGGGTCCCTGCAAGCCCATCAATTTGTTGCTTTCTGGTGTACGGACCACTGATACTAAGACCTTGAAAAATGGGGGAGAGCATGCTAGAAATGCGCTTGTCGTTCCCTTTTTGGACTGCATTCCAAAATTTCGTTTCTAAGGACAATCCCAATTCCAAATTTTTTTGTTGTTGATGATTCTTCTCCCCGGCGTTTAAAGGTGTATTAAAACTTAAGCCCAATAAAGCGCATAAGGCGAATAAAGCGACGGAGAAGCCTAACTTATATGACGTTGACTTCAAGAGTGTGAGTAACTCCACGTATTCCTCCTTTAATTTATCCTAGAAACGGCAGTTGAAAATGGTGATGTTTATCCTAGAAACGGCAGTTCAAAGCTGTAGAATGTTCGGCCCCCATCGAAAACGATTCTGACTCAAAATCTTGCGTTACTTTACAGCTTTGAACTGCCGTTTCTAGATTTATCAAACTGGAAATTACCATAAAAAAAAGGATGGGTCAACAAAATTTATCAAGAAAAATTTTGAAAAAAAGAAAATTTTCGTCAAAAATATAGATTATCTCTTGCAAATCTTGTATAAAGAATTTTTATGAAAATGTGCTCACCTCTCATTTTTGATGAGCTCTTATAAGAACAAAATGGAGACACTATGATGATATTCAAAAAGATAAATTTTTTTACTCTATTTGTGCTCGTTGGATTTTTACTTGCAGGCCTTGCTTCAGTGGAGGCTGGAACGGCGACCAACCAAAGAACTGGGACTTCTTATCCTAATTTACAAGACGCAATTGATGCTGCAACATCAGATGACACCTTAAGTTTGGTAGGAACCTTTACCGGCTCTTTTGTTATTAACAACAAATCCCTTACATTGGAAGGTCCTACAGTGGATTTATACGCAACTCTTGACGGGAATGGAGTTGGTAGGGTTCTGGAAATTATAGGAAATCAAAAAGATCACTCTCTTTATTCCATTAATCTATCGAAATTGACCATTCAAAATGGATCTGCCACTGATGCTAGTAGCAATAGAGGTAACGGAGGGGGGATTCTTAGTGTATATGTTAATCTGAATATATTTAATCTCAGTTTACAGAACAATAAGGCAACAAGTTCCGGCGGGGGAATTGCTGGTCTTTACTCTAATTTAAAAATTGAAGATTCAGAAATTCAAAGCTGTCAGGCAGCAACCGGTGGTGGGATTAATCATCTCAATAGTGTTTCTGAGATCATTAACTCTAATATATCATCTAATACTGCCAATCAAGGAGGCGGGGGAGGGATTCTTTCAAATGGATCCACTGTCATTATTACGGGTACTCTACTCGAAAAAAATTCTTCCATTTCACTTTTCGGAGTGGGCGGAGGGATTTGCAATTCAACAAATAGCACATTAAATGTAAATACTTCCCAGATTTCTAAAAATGGAGCAGATAGCAACGGAGGTGGATTATACAATGAAAGTGTCGGAACACAAGTCATATTGGTAGCTTCCCTTATAACTGAAAATGTCGCCGGATTACAAGGAGGAGGCATCTACAATCGCGGGAAAAGTGAACAACTCATTTATGCAGATGAAGAAGTTGTTGCCAATATTCCCGATGACGTTTTTCAAAAATGAAGTTTTGAAAGAGGTCTAGCAATCGCTGAATATTGAACAGTTGTTACAAAAAAGTAACAGGATAGGCATAAAGCCGCATGCGGCACGATGGGCATGTGATTCATCGTGAAATCATGGTAATCATAGACGATAAATTCTGTATAGACTAGTATAAATATATCAACCAGTCTAAATGGAGGAGATATGAAACATTTTGGTGCCTTTGAAGCTAAAACTCATTTTTCAGAGCTTTTGAGCAATGTAATGAAAGGGGAAAAATTCGTCATTACGAAACACGGGGTGCAGGTTGCTATGATTATTCCTTTCATTCAGGAAAGCGAAGAACTTGATCCAAAAGAAGATGCGATACGAGCATTAAAAATGCTTAAAAAAGGAATCACTCTAGGGAAAAAATTGTCGATCAGAAAAATGCGTGAAGATGGTAGAAAATAAAATAGAAAATAAAGAATGACAATAAAAAATTATGATTTTGTTCTTGATTGCTCGATTGCAATGGCCTGGTGTTTTGAAGACGAAAGCAATGAGTACACTGATACCATTCTGGAAAATCTCAGAGATTCAAAAGCTATTGTTCCGACTATATGGCCCTTAGAGATAGCCAACGTTTTACTGCAAGCTAAGAAAAAAAAGAGAATTACAGAAATTCAAGTAGCGAATTTCATTGATGCTTTATCAGCTTTGCCAATTATTATTGATCCATCCACTTCATCAAGGGCGATGCATAGTGTTTTTGTATTAGCTGGTCAATCCAACCTCACAATCTATGATGCGGCTTATTTAGAGTTAGCACTCAGAGAAGGGATCCCTCTCATGACTTTAGACAAGGAACTTCTTAAAGCTGCAAAAA
>Ga0207067_10338_pt1 | contig 12293 bp, 7 predicted proteins | sample Alteio_BWMinCont_25_FD_153484 | JGI IMG/M metagenome (GOLD analysis project Ga0207067, IMG submission 153484) | Enriched cells from forest soil in Barre Woods Harvard Forest LTER site, Petersham, Massachusetts, United States -... | ecosystem: Environmental > Terrestrial > Soil > Temperate forest >...
CTGACAACGCTGGTTAATTTTGGCAATGCCATCGGAAATTATCCCTATGGAAGCCCGGTTCAGGCGACCAATAATAATCTTTATGGAATGACCTCAGAGGGGGGCTCCGCAGGCATTGGAACTATTTTTCAATCCAGCCCTTCGGGTGTTGTAAGTACCCTGGTTAATTTCACCGGAGCAAATGGACAAAACCCTTATGGAAGTCTTATACAAGCTACGGATGGCAAACTTTATGGAATGACTTCCCAGGGCGGCTCATCTGGCCAGGGGACTATTTTTCAATGTACCACTTCAGGCACCTTAACTACCCTGGTTAATTTCTCTAATAGTGAAAATCCCTATGGCAGCCTGATTCAGGCGAAGGATGGCAAGTTGTATGGCATGACCCAGTATGGAGGTACATCGGGTCAGGGTACCATTTTTCAATGTACTACCTCTGGTACGCTGACCACCATAGTGAATTTTTCTAACAGCGAACAACCTTATGGAAGTCTGATCCAGGCAGCAGATGGTAATTTATATGGCATGACTCAGGGCGGAGGTTCATCCGGTCAGGGAACTATTTTTCAATGTACAACTTCAGGTACGCTTACCACTCTGGTTAATTTCAGCAATAATGAACACCCGTATGGCAGCCTGATACAGGCATTGGATGGCAACCTGTATGGTATGACGCAGGGAGGTGGCTCTTCAGGTTTTGGTACTGTTTTTCAATGTACGACTTCGGGAACCCTTACTACCCTCGTTAATTTTACGGGGACTGCAAATGGTCAGTATCCTTATGGGAGTCTTATACAAGCATCGGATGGTAATCTGTATGGAATGACCTATGCAGGCGGGTCTGCCGGTGATGGGAATGTTTTCCAATGCTCAACTTCAGGCACATTGACACCGGTAATCAATTTTACCGGTACCTCTAACGGTAGTTCCCCGCAATATGGCACCTTGCTCGAGGTCATGAGTACTTCCATTACCAGCTCTAACTCCTGCACAGGTTATGTACTTACTGCTGCTGTGAGGGGAGGGACCAGCCCATATACCTATACCTGGTCAACTACTGCTACTTCTTCAAGTATCAGCAGCATAACCTCAACGGGTACATATTCTGTAACAGTAACAGATGCGAAAGGGATAGTCGTGAATGCTAGTAATACGGTAGGTGTTGCATTTGATATGCTAAGTGCCAGTACAGGAAGCGGAATAACCATTTGCAATGGAAAACCTGCTAATCTGTCGGCCTCTGTCAATGGGGGATCCGGAACGATAACGTATACCTGGCAGCCCGGGACGATCAGCGGAAGTGCGCCTGCCGTTACTCCTTCTTCCACAACACCCTATACCGTAACAGCTACGGATGCAAACAGCTGTACGAGTACAGCAACGCAGGTTGTGACTGTTAATCAATTGCCTTCGGCTGTCATCACCCCAGGTGGTCCCACCACCTTCTGTCAGGGCGGTAGTGTCACGTTGACGTCAAATGCAGCTGTTTCTTACTTATGGAGTACCGGCGTTTCCACGCAAGGCATTACGGTTTCGACATCGGGCCGTGACTCTGTTAAAATCACGGATGTGAACGGATGCACCTCTGCAAGTTCAGTTGCTGCTGTTGTAGTGGTGAATCCATCGGATGACCCCTCATTTAACTATTCAACGGGAACTTTTTGTCAGACAGGAGTGGATCCAAGCCCAACCATAACTGGGCTGGCAGGAGGAGCGTTTACTTCAACCCCTTCCGGTTTATCCCTAAATGCCACTACAGGAAAGATCACATTAAGTACCAGTGCGCTTGCAACCTATAGTGTTACCTATACGACTACAGGAATTTGTCCTCAGAGCAGTTCTGTCAATGTCACAACAACCGTTGCCCCTGATGCCACCTTTTCCTACGGGAGTGTCTATTGTCAGGACGGGGCAAATCCATTGCCTGTTTTTGGAGCAGGCGCAAGTGCAGGTGTTTTTTCAGCGAGCCCTTCAGGCCTGGTATTTATAAATGCAGGTACCGGAGAAATTGATTTGACTGCAAGTGCTCCCAATACTTATCAGATAACCAATAGTATTGCCGCAGGAGGTGGATGTGCCGCAGCTACGGCTAACTTCTCCGTATCTATTAATCCGGCACCGACTGTTAACAGCGCAGCTGCGACTACTATCTGCAGCGGGGTGGCGGAAAACTATACGATGACCAGCGCTGCCGCCGGGGCCACTTTTAGCTGGGACAGGGCTGCTGTAACAGGAATCAGCAATTCTGCTGTATTGGCCCAGACAATTAACCCTGTTATAGAAACACTGACCAACACTACTGCAGCGCCTGTAAATGTAACTTACCTGATCACACCTTCAACAAACACGTGTACCGGTCCGGTGTTCAGCTATGTGGTAACGGTCAATCCTGCTCCTGTTGCCAGCATTACCCCTGGTGGCCCTACTGCATTCTGTACGGGTAGTTCTGTCACATTAACATCTGATGCAGGTGCTTCGTATCTGTGGAGTACGGGAGCTACAACAGCAGCTATTACAGTTACGACTTCCGGGCGCGATTCTGTTAGTATAACGGATGGAAACGGATGTATATCCGCAAGTTCACCTGCTGTCGAAGTAACTGTAAATACGTGTACCGGTATTTCACCGGACGCAAACAACTTTACGATCGCTATTTACCCTAATCCTGCAGCAGGAAATTTTGTGATAGAATCCCTTTCATCTGAAAAACTATTCATTCAGTTGTTTGATGTGGCCGGTAAACTTATGCTCAGCCAATTCCTAAAGTCCGGAAGATCGGACATTGATTCAGGTAATCTGGCGAATGGTATATACAATGTATGTATCTCGGGAGCTACCGGAAGAATAAACAAGCGCCTGGTCATTCTTAAGTAAATTTACTCCATGCTTACCAAACGTAAATCCGCCTCCTTAATCGGGTTTTACCTGCTCCTAACTTACGTGCTTCTTCAGTTCGGCTGGTGGAGTTACCTGATGCTGGACCTTAATAAAGAATTGACCCGCTTGAAAACGGAGGTGGTTGTTTTGAAAGCGAACAGCGCGGAGGAAACTGAAAAGGAGGGGAGGCTGCTACGCGAACTCCTGCAAAAGAAACGATTTATGGTGATCGGGGAGGGGACTGTTTTTCTTGCCTTGTTGCTTATGGGGGCGGTAAGAGTGAGGAAAATAGTGCAGAAGGAGACTCAACTGGCTCAGCAACAAAGTAATTTTTTGCTTTCGGTGACGCATGAATTAAAATCTCCGCTTGCATCGGTACGGCTTCAATTAGAGACCCTGTTGCTGCGTGACATTGAGAAGGTGAAGGAAAAGGAAATCCTGAGAGCTGCTATCAGCGATACGGACCGGCTGAATGCGTTGGTGGAGAATATTCTGCTTGCTGCGCAAATTGATAAAAGCAATTTCGTGTTGCACAGGGAGGAGGTGAATCTTTCGGAATATATGGAGCAATTGCTGGCTAGGCCGGGGCTTATGCCAGATCATAAACTAAGGTGCTCTATAGAGGCTGGTCTGATTTACAGCATTGACAAAATTAATTTTGCATCTATTGTGTTGAACCTGCTGGATAATGCCTGTAAGTATTCGCCTAGGGGTTCTGAGGTATATGTGGAGCTTAAAAAGGCAGGAGAGGAAATTGTTTTGAATGTGTCGGATCAGGGTACAGGAATAAAGGAGGAAGAAAAAAAACTTGTTTTCGGCAAGTTTTTCCGTTCAGGGAAGGAGAATATGCGAAGTACGAAGGGGACTGGGCTGGGTTTGTATATTGTAAAGTATCTGGTGGAGGAACATGGTGGTGAGATCAGCATAATGGATAATAAGCCGGCTGGGACGGTTTTTAAAATTGATCTCCAACTAAAAGGATAAAAGCAGGCCACAATTGCCCCCCCCCTGTATTTAAGATCCTTGCTTTTATTCTGTTATTAGAAGTTCATATGGTAATCCTAATCCACTATGCAAAGCCTTGATCATTTTTAAAGACAGATTCCTTTGCCGTTTCAATACCTGGGTGACCAGGCTCTTGCTGCCGAAATACTTTACAACATCCTTATTGGTCAGGCCCTTTTCTTCCATGATGTACTTAATTGCTTCGATTGGATCCGGAGCCTCAATGGGGTAATGCTCCTTTTCGTATTTTTCAATGAGGATGGAAAGCAGCTCTGCTTCATCCCCCTCTTTGGTACCCTCCCGCGCATCAAAAATTAGTTCAAACCTTTTCAATACTTGCCGGAAGTTTTTTTCTGTTTTTATCAGGTTAATTTCCATGTTATTAATTATTATTGTTTACTGTTGCAGCGTCTATCTGATCGTACTCTTTATGCGTACCTATGAACTTTATAAAAACCCATCCTCTTGAAAAATTAAATGAAACCACTAACCTGAAATTATTTCCTTTGATGTTAAACACTGCCCTGTTATTTCCAACCTGATCAGCAGAACCGTAAATTTTCCTAACATCATTGAACATTTTCCAGTTAACATTCTCGACAATTTTATACCAGGTTTGCAAAGGAACTTTTGCCTGATGGTGTTTTTTCCAAAAATTAATCAGTGTGCTTTTGTTGTGGATATTCACCCCAGATATTTTAGCCAGAACGACAAAGTTATGAAATAGTTCGCATATTGCGAACAGTTAAAAATAATTCACTATCCCGAAATGAATCTTGCCATCCTTCAGATAAATAGGGCTTCCCGTCTGGTAGCCTAAGGCATAGTCGAGGGAGAAAATACCAGCCTTGGTTTCAAAACTTATTCCGGTGCCAAAGCCAAAAGGTATATCATGCTCGGGGGCATTGGGGTCTCTTGTCAGGCTGGTGTTTTCATAATAGGCCTGATCAAAAAACAGATGCAGGAAGGAATTTTGTTCAAGCAAAAACCGGTACTCGATGGTTCCTATGGCATATCTGGTTGCATAAATGCTTTGCTCGTCAAAGCCTCTCAGGGTGTTCAATCCCCCGATGCGGAATGCTTCATTCTGAAAAAGGCTGGGCCCGGCCACAAATGCAGATTTCACACCAATTTTAATGACATTTTTCCCAACAATCGGAAAATAGAGGGCTCCGGTTATATCACCTGCGTATTGTACCGAATTGAGTGTAAGTCCCTGATAAACGACCGGGTTCAGGTTGGGGTTTTGTGAAATGACTTTCGAGCCTATGGATGTGTTTGCAATAAGGCTGTACCCTTTGCGGGGATTATACTTGTAGTCGAAATGCTCTTGTTTTAGACCTATCCCATAGGAGTTGGTACTGACATCCGCATATTCCGGAAGGGTCGTGATAAACTCCAGGCCATCGGTGGACAAAAGCCGGGAATTTTTATTGGTATAGAATACTTTCAGATAATTTCCTCCGGTCAGGAGATATTGCACACCTATCGTATTGGAGACATCTATATAAGTAGTATCCAGCTTATAAAGCTGAAGGGTATAATCGATTCCAAAGGGAGAGGAAAGGAGAAAGGGATACATCAGTTCCAGCTTGAGGTCCTGGGTCTGTGGTTTTAAGCTGCTCCAGCTGAGGTCAATCAATTCTCCCCTGCCAAATTTATTCTGAAGCTTGAGGTTTACATCACCCGTTACTAAAAGCTTTCCTGTAACTGGGTCAGGTAAAAAGCCAATGATACCATCAAACTGACTGGCGTTCTTTTTTTCGAGTTCAAGAATTAGTTTGGTTTCTTTCTCTGTAAATAAAATTCGAAAGGGTCGCTTTTCCCGCAGGAAGGGGAGTTCCTTCAGGCGGGGACTGATCAGACGGATATGTGATTCATTGTACAAATCTCCGGGTCTTATCCCGATGTAATTCTCTACATAGACAGGAGCTACGATCTGGTCAGAGCCGGATTTGGATTTTGTACCAGGCAATACGTTGTTTCGTATGATGATACTGTCAATTTTCACCAGTTTGTTTTTGTCGACATGCAAACGGGCGTTAAAAATTGTTTCGGAGATGGTAACACTGTCAAGCCGGACCGCAGTAAAGGGATAGCCATTGTTCTCGTAAAAGCCGATGATTTTTTCCAATAAGGTCCTGACTTCTTTGTAATTGATGTTTTTCCCAAAATAGATCTTTTCACGAAACCCTGCTTCTGTCAACGCAGCTTCTTCCACATTACCTTTTTGGAGGTGCGCCCATATATAATGAGGCCCAATATGCAAAGAGGCTGTCATCTTCAGGGAGTCGTTGACTATACTATCGTAAGTGGCGGCTAAGTTTCCGTTGCTGTATAGTATAAGTAAAACATTCTGTAATTCTGCGTTGCGTTCGGCCCGTGATGGGAATTTGGTTTTGTAATTTATTTTTTTGAGGAAGTCTTCATTATCTGTGGACAGGAGCAGAAGCAGGTATTTGTTTTCAGGGGGCGGAGGCTTAGATAATAATGCAGTTTTTGGCAGTCCGGTATTTTTTTTAAGGGTTGAGTCCTTTGGTAGCCCCTGAGCTTTTTGTGCAGAATCCTTCTGTAGTCCTGACGCTTTCAGGGCCACAGAATCTTTCTGTAATCTCTGAATTCTCAGCGATGCAGTATCCTTCTGAAATGCTGTATCTCTTTGTGTCGGATTATAATACGGTTGTACAACCTTATTCTTCTGTGCAAATCCCTGCACAATCATGAAAAGAAAAACGATTATCAGGAAATGACGCACAGTAGTTCTGCATATAAACATTCTGTTCAGAAAACGCTGGAGGCAACTTTACGCGTGGCTTCACTTTGCCCCATGGTATAAAAATGCAGGCAGGGTGATCCGAATTTCAGTAATTCTTTTGACTGTTTGATGCACCATTCCACACCTGCTTCTTTCACGGCGGCATCCGTCTTGCATTTGTCTATCTCTTCCAGCAGGTCCTGAGGTACATCTATGTTAAAGAGTTTGGGCAGCAGGCTGCATTGCTTTCTTGTTGTCAGAATTTTTAGTCCGGGAATAATCGGAACATTGATCTCCATCTCACGGCATTTATTTACAAACTCAATGAATTTAGCGGTGTCGAAAAACATTTGTGTGACAATGTACTCAGCTCCGGCATCTACTTTGGCTTTTAAATGTCTCAGGTCGTATGTGAGATTAGGAGCCTCAAAATGTTTTTCGGGATATCCGGCTACTCCTATGCTGAAATGGGTGGGTGCTACGTCCACGAGGTCCGTCTCGAGGTAATTTCCTTTGTTCATCCGAACAATCTGACGGACCAGGTCAATCGCGTAGGGGTGTCCGTGCGGTTCAGGAACAAAGGCTCCTTCCGATTTAATGGCATCACCGCGTAAAGCCAATACATTGTCAATGCCCAAAAACTGAAGATCAATGAGCGCATTTTCTGTTTCTTCCCTGGAAAAACCACCACAGATAATGTGAGGGACCACATCAATTTTATACTTGTTGATAATGGCAGCGCAGATGCCCACTGTGCCGGGGCGTTTGCGTATACTTACCTTTTCGAGGAATGCCCCCTCCCTTTTTTTATACACATATTCTTCGCGGTGATAGGTGACATCTATAAAAGAAGGCTTGAACTCCAGCAGCGGATCAATGGCATCAAAAATGGATTGTATGCCTTTCCCCTTCAGGGGGGGCAGTATTTCTATGGAAAATAATGGTGATTTCGCTCTGTTAATATGGTCAATGACTTTCATAACTATTAAATCTATTGGTTTTCGCTAAACCGCGAAAAGGACTATTTCATAAATGCTCAATAATATTCCTAAGGCATCAAATATACAAATAAGGACAATTCCACCTATCTTTGCAGCCCTTATGGAAAACCTCCGGAATTTCTGCATCATTGCCCATATAGACCATGGCAAGAGTACTTTGGCCGACCGTCTGCTGGAATATACCAAGACGATTTCCAAGCGTGACATGGAGGCGCAGGTGTTAGATGACATGGACCTGGAGAAAGAACGGGGCATTACCATAAAAAGTCATGCGATACAGATGGAACACAGTTCAGGCGGGAAAAATTATATCCTGAATCTGATTGATACCCCCGGTCACGTGGATTTTTCTTATGAAGTTTCCCGTTCCATTGCAGCCTGTGAAGGTGCTTTGCTGCTGGTTGATGCTGCACAAGGCATTCAGGCCCAGACTATTTCAAACCTGTACCTGGCTTTGGATCAGGGTCTGGAGATTATTCCTGTGCTGAATAAAATTGATCTGCCCAGTGCCAACCCCGAAGAAGTGAAGGATCAGATTGTTGAGTTGTTAGGTTGCAAACGGGAAGATATCATGTCTGCTTCCGGAAAAACCGGAGAAGGTGTAATGGATATACTGGAGGCAATCATTGCCCGTGTGCCCGCTCCAAAAGGCGACCCGGAGGCTCCTTTGCAGGCGCTGATTTTCGATTCTGTTTACAATTCTTTCCGGGGTATTATTGCTTATTTCCGGATCATGAACGGGGAACTGAGGAAAAATGACAAGGTTAAATTTGTGGCAACCGACCGTGAATACAATGCAGACGAAGTGGGTATTTTAAAAATGACACTTATCCCCAAGGATCGTTTAAGTGTGGGTGATGTGGGATATATTATTTCAGGAATCAAGGTTGCCAACGAAGTGAAGGTGGGGGATACCATTACGCATGTCATTAATCCCTGCACTGAAATGATCAAGGGCTTTGAGAATGTGAAACCGATGGTATTTGCGGGAATTTACCCGGTTGACACGGATGAATTTGAAGAACTTCGCTCTTCGATGGAGAAGTTAAAGCTGAATGATGCTTCCCTTACCTGGGAACCGGAGAGCTCTGCAGCTCTTGGGTTTGGTTTCCGCTGTGGGTTTCTGGGCATGCTGCACATGGAAATTATTCAGGAACGGTTAGAACGCGAGTTTAATATGAGTGTCATTACCACTGTGCCTAACGTGTCTTACATTGCCTATACCACAGCAGGGAAAAAACTGGAATTGCGCAACCCTTCTGATTTTCCTGATCCCAGTACGCTCAACAGGGTGGAAGAACCTTATATCAAGGCCAATATTATTACCAAGTCCGAATTTACCGGACCCATCATGGGCCTCTGCATGGACAAACGGGGGATACTTAAAAATCAGGTGTACCTGACCACTGACCGTGTCGAGCTGATGTTTGAAATGCCTCTGGGAGAAATTGTGTTTGACTTTTATGATAAACTGAAAAGTATTTCCAAAGGCTATGCTTCTTTCGACTATTCACCCATTGATTACAAAGCATCCGATCTGGTAAAGATGGATATCTTAATTAATGGTGATCCGGTAGATGCCTTGTCAGCCCTCATTCACAGGGACCGTTCCTATGATTTCGGAAAGAAAATCTGTGAAAAGTTAAAAGAGCTGATCCCCAAGCAGCAATTCCAGATTGCGATTCAGGCGGCTATCGGGGCGAAAATTATTTCACGCGAAACGATCTCTGCCATGCGCAAGGACGTTACTGCCAAATGCTATGGAGGGGACATTTCGCGGAAGCGTAAGTTGCTGGAGAAGCAGAAAGAAGGCAAGAAACGTATGCGCCAGATCGGAAGTGTGGAAATTCCCCAGAGTGCTTTCATGGCAGTTTTGAAGCTGAACGATTAAGCCCATTGACAATTCGTACATTAGCGGTTAATAATATTAAATTTATACCCGTATCATGAAGGGTTTGATTTATAGCATTTCCGGTTTTTTTGCGCTGGCGCTGTTGTTCCTCTCTTGCGGAAGCTTACGCATGGCGTATAACCAGGACTTATCCGATATGTATAAGCCTCAGGCCGTAGCTCTTCATCCGGAATTGCAGGTTTATCATACATCGGAAACGGTTTCAGATATTTATTATTCCCTTGATTCCAAGGAACTTTTGTATTCCAAACAAACGGATTCCCCTGATTTTACTTCGGTTGTTTTCATTACTTATCAGTTAACCCCCTCCTATGAATCGAAGGTGATTCTGGACAGCGGAACGGTGAAACTGATAGATGTAAACAGGGATAATACCCGGAAATTTGTGCGAGGTAAGTTCTCTGTAAAAACTCCTTCCGTAAGCAATTATCTGCTGAGAGTCACATTTCATGATGTTCGCCGCGCCCAGGAATTCGACCGGTTTATTGAGCTGTATAAGAGTAACCCCGGAAGTCCTCAATATTATTTTGTCAGTAAGGAGCCGGGCGTTCCTTTATTCAAAACATTTGTTGCCGGCAATGAAAAGGTGATGATCAATTATCGCCGAACCTCTAAGGGTAAACTGTTTGTAAAATATTTCAAACGCGAGTATCCGGTCGCTACGCCTCCCTTCTCCACACTGGAGGCAAGAACATTCGGGTATAAGGCAGACAGCCTGTTTATACTGCCCTTAAACGATTCGGGCTCCGTATTTTTTCAGCCTTTTAAGCCGGGAATTTATAATTTTTCTGCAGACAGCAACGGTCGGGAAGGGCTTACACTTTACCGGTTTCAGGAAGGTTTTCCTGACATTAACAGGGCAGATCAAATGATTAATCCACTCCGGTACATTACCTCGAAAGAGGAGTTTGATGTGATCAGTAAATCTAAAAATAAAAGGCAGGCAGTTGAAAATTTCTGGATCAACTGTGCAGGAAGCAAGGAAAAAGGAAGGGAAATGATTCGCAAATATTATAACCGCGTACATGAAGCCAACCGGTTTTTTAGTTCCTACCTTGAAGGCTGGAAGACGGACCGCGGTATGATTTATATGATATTTGGTCCTCCCAATGTGGTTAACAGGGCAACGGACTCTGAAACCTGGGTGTATGGGGAGGACAGTAATGTCAATGCACTTACTTTTAACTTTGACCGCATGGCCAATCCTTTCAGCGACAATGATTATTGTTTACAGCGCTCTGATGTATACAAAAACAACTGGTTCAGGGAAGTGGATGATGTGTGGAGACAGGGAAGAACGTATCTGCAGAATTGAAAAAAAGTTTGCACCCCACAGGGGGGTGTAAATAAGACTAACGCCAGAGGCATAAGTCGTATTAAAAGTTTAAAGGTGGAAAGCTAAAATTGGAGCAGACAGGGAATATGATATTCGGAACGCGGGCGGTGATTGAGGCTGTCAGGGCGGATAAGGAAATTGACAGGCTTTATCTTCAGAGCGGGCTGAACAATGAATTGTTGCGGGAATTGATGACACTTATCAAAGAACGGAATATTCCTTTTCAATATGTTCCTGTTGAAAAGCTGAATCGCCTTACTGGAAAGAATCACCAGGGTGTTGTGGGGTATGTGTCTTCCCTTGCGTATCAGAAAATTGAGGACATTCTTCCCTTTTTATTTGAGCAGGGAAAAGTCCCGTTGTTGCTGGTGTTGGACAGGATTACAGATGTGCGGAATTTTGGTGCGATCTGCAGAAGCGCTGAATGTGCAGGTGTGGATGCTGTTCTTATTCCTTCAAGGGGAGCCGCACAGATAAATGCGGATGCGATTAAAACATCTGCCGGGGCTTTGTTGAAAATAGCGGTTTGCAGGGAAACTAACCTGAAACACACCCTCGCATTTCTGAAAGAAAGCGGATTGAAAATTGTCGCCTGTTCGGAAAAAGCTGAACGTGCTTATTTTGAATGTGATCTGAATCTTCCTGCTGCACTGTTAATGGGTTCAGAGGAAGATGGAATATCAGGAGAGTATCTGAAAATGGCAGATGAATTGATTAAAATCCCCATGCAGGGAACGATCGGATCCTTAAATGTTTCGGTAGCGACCGGGATTATTCTTTTTGAAACGCTCAGACAAAGGCATTAATAAGTACGTTCCAGCACAAACCAGCTGAACGCGCGTAAATTCAATTTTACCATCGAATCCGGAAGCAGGGGGTCAATACTCTTCCAGGCCTTGTCCATAATTGTCTTAGCTTCCTTTTCGCATTTTTCAATGACCTGATATTTGTCGAGCAGTGCCATCGCTTCCGTGAGCAGCGCTAGATCGGTTGTTTTTGCACTGACTATTTCCCAGAGGCGCTTACGTTCATCTTTGGTAATCAGCCCCATTGCTTTTGCAATCGGGTAGGTAATCTTTCCGGCCGTAATGTCTTCCGCTTTTGTTTTCAGGTTGTCCTGAAACCCTTTGAGGTTGAGCGTATCGTCAATAATCTGAAAGGCGATCCCAAGCGCTTCATAAAAAGATCCTAATCCATCAATTTGTTTTTGTGTTCCATCACCGAGCAAGGCTCCTATACGAGCCAGGTAACTGGCCGGGGCTGCCGATTTCAGGCGGTGGATGGAGTAAACACGTTTGCTTAACAGTTGCGCAGTTTGGTCGTCCTTCAGGACTTCCGGCATCATGTAATCCAGGCCGTGAATATCCATTGCCTGCCCGCTATGACAGGCACGCATGGTTTCAAAGT
>Ga0207067_10339_pt1 | contig 12263 bp, 10 predicted proteins | sample Alteio_BWMinCont_25_FD_153484 | JGI IMG/M metagenome (GOLD analysis project Ga0207067, IMG submission 153484) | Enriched cells from forest soil in Barre Woods Harvard Forest LTER site, Petersham, Massachusetts, United States -... | ecosystem: Environmental > Terrestrial > Soil > Temperate forest >...
GAAATAATCACGGTATTGGCAAAAACACCAATTCCCTCAATAATACATTTCTTTTTCAACTCACTTTGAATATCATCAAGTATTTGAGAAATCTCATTAATTTGTTGGCCAGTAAATGCCTTGCTTTTATCGGCATTAATTAAACTATAAAGTTTGTGAAGATGGAGTTCAATGTCTCCAGGAATTGCTTTTAAAATTTTTCCTGTAAGCGGTGCCGCAATTTTGGCTTGCATCTCGGTGACACCTAGTTTTTTTTCTAAAAGTGCCTCGAGCATCTCTTTTCTGATAGCACCCACACTTTTATAGATTTGATGAGCTTTCGCTATTTGAATGATGCGCGATAGGGTCCCCAAGCTAGACATGGCAAATCCCAAAGGAATTCCAAGAGCAGACAACTCTGCTATAGGTGTATGCCCCGATAGATCTAATGCTGAATTTACAAAAGTAGTGATCGAATCAAATACATCTATAACAATAATAGTAAAAGATAATGAACCTAACGCTACTGCTTCTTGATCGTTCACTAAGCAGTTTTTGAAAATTTTTTCGGAAATTGATTTTAAAGAATTTAAGCTAAACGGTACACTTACAATGGAAAATAATTTTAACCGCATCGTTGTTTCTTTAACTCTTCCCGGCAAATCTTTTCCTAGCAATGAGATCAAATAACAACTCTTGCTTGCAGCATTTAATAAGTGTCTTGTTAAAATGATGATTTTCCCAAGATAGCTCCAAGCGTGATCCCCTTTTTCATAAATATTTTTCAGCCCTGCACTTGTTTGATTTTGAAGAAAAAAATCATTCACATTTAAATTTATCTGATTAATCGTTAATAAATACATAGCTCCCCTTTAAAACACACACTAACCCCACAACTAATCCTATTACAACCACAGAATAGTTCATCCATTCGCAATATTTAGAATGTCTTGAAGTCAGCCCCAGCATCATTTGTAGACGTCTTAACGAAGGATGTTTTTCATTACTTAAATAGCAAAAAACTTCATAAGGCTTTTCCTTAACAGTCATCGCAACTTTGACCAAAGCCGCCGCTAAAAATTCTTCGGTAAGGCCATACTTCAAAATACTTTGGTCACAGGCAATCTCTTGATCAAATTCTAGTTTCTTTTGCCATGAGTGAGTCGGCACCCACCAAAAGATTGCTGAAATCAATTGTGAGAACAGCCTTATTGTAGGATCCATCCAGAGAATATGTTCGAGCTCATGTGCTACAATTGCTTCAAACTCACCCTGTGGAAGTTTTTCAACAATTTTCCTCGGTATAAATATAGCTTTTGAATATGTTGCCATGGGTATTTTAACTTTGTCACTCACAAAAATTTTGATGTTATTTTCGTGTACTGCTTTAGCTAATAAAGCATTTTCTATAGGACGACTACACATGTCTTCAGATTCCATCCTGGATCGCAACTCCTTAACACAAATAAATGCCATTAAAAGAATGCGCAAAGTAAAATATAATGTCATAGCTGCAAACAATACGAAAGCAACTGAAAATATCTTATGAGAGATTTCTGAGCCGAGATATGTTAGAAGAGAAATTTCATTGGAATAGAGATAGCTCTTAAGATCAGGAAAAAAAAGTGTGAGTAAAAGTTTTTGTACACAGCTACTACAGTTCAAGGGATTTAACCAATAACCAATACTAAAATTATTCAAGATGAGATCGAGAAAAAGACTTATAAAAGGAAAGAATCTCAAGATAGATCGTACCCTTCCTTGCTTGATCTTAAATAAAATAAGAGAACTTTCTACAACAACTCCCACTGTAATAAAGGCAATCAGAGCGCCGATTAAGATAGAGACCAAAAAAAATGGATTGGAAATCATTTTCTAGAATTCCTTATTTTTTGTAAGGTTTCTTCCATTTCTAACAGATCATCATCCGAAAGATCTTCAGCAGATTCGATCAGATGGCTGACGAGCACCGTTGTTTTCATTCCGGAAAACTTTTGTTTAATCTTATCTAAAAAAGAAAAAAAATCTGAGGGTTTCAGAAGCCAATACTCATACTGAAGACCAATTCGCTCTCTGACGAGCTTTTTTTTCTCAGCCAATCGACTCATAACAGTCATAACGGTATTATAATTGTCCTTTCCCCCTAAAGCTTTATGGACCTCTTTAACCGTTTGTCTCTCCCCGGATTTTAGTATATAAAGAATTTGTGATTCTAATTCGCCAAACGCTCTTTTTGTCATAAAATCTCACCTTCCGCAAGAGGTCTATTTAAAAAAATCCATTAAAGAACTATATTTCTGAAAAGGACCTAAACAATGAACTATACTACACATGTAGTATTTCACGCAACAAAATTTGCCCTTTCTCACTCACCTTACGCAACATGGCGCGTATTTAGACTGAAGCCAAAGCTCCCGCGGTTAAACGATCGGAAAAGGGGGTGTATTGAGCAAAATACACCCCCTTTTCCGATCGTTTAACCCCGGGGCTTTGGCTCAGTCTAAATGCACGCCATGTTGCGTAAGGTGAGTTAAAAAGATGATTTCCCCTCCTGTTTTATTCCACTCTTAATTAATGGGGTAGATCAAAAGGCATTCTCAAGCCAATTTTATGGCTTCCATCCATTTCTCTTGTTACTTTCAATACACATATGATAAGTTATTTCTTTTTAACGATTTAATTTTAAGCGGGAATCTCTTTAAAGGTAAAGGTGCCATGGATAAACGTACAGTATTATTTGTCATCGGTCTCTCTCTCACTTTATTCTTAGTTAACATCTTTTTTCAATATCAAAATGTTCAAAAGAAACAAGAGTGGTTGAGTCATCAAAAAACAAAAGAAGCACACCAACAAATAAAAGAGACTCCAAAAGAAAATCCATCACATGAAGAGGTTCAAGCTGCACCAATCTCCATCCGTCCCACAAAAAAAATGGATGAAAAATTTTATGTTTTAGAAAATGACTATCAACAATTGGTATTTTCCAATTATGGTGCAGCTCTTGCAGAGATCAACCTCCCCTTTCACACTAAAGAGAATCCAAATAGTGTTGTGCGTGAAATTGAATTTGATAGGGATATGATAAAGGAACACCCCTATAATGCTTATTTTCCAAGTGTCCCTTATTACACACCCACTACTTCTGATCAAAAAAACCCATTACACCATCAACAAGGTGAATTAGGAGGCTACTACCCCCTAATGCGTCGCAATTTAACTGAAAAATCTCCACGTCAAAGCATCCGCATTAAGCCTCAATACTACGCACTAAACATCGTATCAGAATACCCTGAACATGCTGAAATGGTCTATGAAGTCAAACAATTCAATCACACTTCCATTACATTTGAAGCCACTCAGCAACACCGTCGAATTACAAAAACATACACCTTAAGTGACAGCCAACACCAAGAAGGTCCTTATTGTATTAATTTAGAAATTAAAATTGATGGTGATGGACGAGGTCTCTGGCTAACATCAGGAGTTCCTGAAGCTGAATGGATTTCCGGCGCTCTTGCCCCATCCTTAAAATATCGATTAACACGTAATCAAAAATCAGAAGTAGAGAAAATTGAATTCCCCAAAGATACAGCAACGATATCTTCTGTTTATTTAGATTGGATTTGCAACTCAAATGGCTTTTTGGGAATGATTATTGATCCATTAACTGAAATTGATCCAGGTTACCGCGTTCAATATGTTTCTGGTTTGGCTGCACCTTCTCGTCTTATCGAATTTGATGAAATCAATGATCGTTTTAAGCCCGCTAATCTTCCTGGCTACATGACATTGCTTCCACTGAAAGCCCAGGGTGGAACAATGAAGTTCCGTTTATTTGCCGGACCGTTTGATACATCTATTCTTAAAGGTGTGGATACTTTGTATTCAGATTCTGCCACAAACTATAATCCTGATTATATTGCCTGCCAAACGATGCATGGATGGTTTACTTTTATTTCTGAACCTTTTGCAAAGTTTCTATTTATTTTAATGAATTTATTTCATTCGTTAACAGACTCTTGGGCTCTATCCATTGTCCTTCTGACAATTAGCTTACGTTTGATGCTCTATCCTCTCAACGCTTGGTCAACAAAGTCAATGGTCAGGATGCAACAAATTAGTCCTGAAGTGACCGCTTTACAAGAAAAATATAAGAAAGATCCGAAAAAAGCGCAAATTGAGATCATGAATCTTTATCGAGAACGAGGAATTAATCCCGCCTCTGGATGCCTCCCTCTTTTAATCCAAATGCCATTTTTGATTGGGATGTTTGATTTGCTTAAATCAAGTTTTGCCCTGCGGGGAGCCCCTTTTATTCCTGGATGGATTGATGACTTAACGGCACCCGATGTATTGTTCCGATGGAAATATCCCATTTTCTTTATTGGTAATGAATTTCACTTACTACCTGTCTTATTAGGGGCTGTGATGTTCTTTCAACAGCGTTTAATGGCAACAGGTCCCAAAGATCCAAATCTCATGACTGACCAACAACGTCAACAACGGATGATGGGATCCGTTATGACGGTTGTGTTTACTGTCATGTTTTACAATTTCCCCTCAGGATTAAACATTTATTGGCTCTCTTCTATGCTATTAGGTATGCTGCAACAATGGTCAGCAACAAGAAAGCTGCAAAATCAACCTCTTTCAGTGACAGCCCCTGCTAAATATGTTGAGAAAAAAGGGAAATTGAAGAAGTAATTGTAGAGTACGAAGCATGCAAGCATGGGATTTATTTCTTCAACAGCAAGAGAAAGAGCTTGGACCAGAAACGGTCCAAAAATGGCTCAGAAACTTAAAAATTTTGCGTTTTGACGCTTGTAATCTCTATTTGGAAGCAAAGGACTCCTTTCAAATCTTATGGTTTGAAGAGCACATGCGTGGAAGAGTGCAAACTAAGCTCATGAATGGAAATCACAAGAATATAAAGGTTCACATATCTGTAATCAATGAAACTTCTGAAATTAAAAAAGAAAAAAATCAAATCAAAGGGAGCAAAGAGGTAAAACCTCATAAATTTCAACTAAATTTTGATGAATTAAATCCTCTTTGCCTTTTCAAAAATTTTGTTGCTAATCAAGAAAATCAATTAACACATAAAATATTATGCGAACTCGCCGATTTATCAAATAGTTCAAACACACCTTTGGGCTCCTTTAATCCTATTTATTTACATGGACCAAGTGGTAGTGGTAAAACCCACCTTCTCATGAGTTTAACACAAAGTTTTCGTGCACAAGGATATAAAAGCCTTTATGTCCGAGCTGAATTATTCACCGATCATGTTGTGACAGCAATTAGAGCAGGAGAAATGGGTATTTTTCGTCAGGCATATCGTACTGCAGATATTTTGCTAGTCGATGACGTACAAGTTTTCTCCCGTAAGGGGGCAACACAAGAAGAGTTCTTTCATACTTTTAATACACTCCATCTTGAAGGAAAACAAATTATTTTATCTGCACATTGTCCGCCTCAAGAGTTGCAACTTATTGAACCTCGCTTAGTCAGTCGCTTTGAATGGGGAGTTGTTTTACCATTAAAGTCACTCCAAAAAGGGGATATCAAAAATATGCTCCAAGCAAAAGCGGAGGCTTTACAATTTTATCTTCCACCAAAAATTATTGATTTTCTTGTAGAAACCTTTACCAGTAATCCAAAAGCCTTAATCAAAGCCTTTGAAGCCCTTGTACTTCGCCTTCATTTAGATGCCCATGATTCGGCGCAAAATCTCACTCTTACAACACTCAAAATTTTATTGTCTGATTTATTGAATGAAGAACAAAAGTCAATTCTTACCCCTTCTAAAATTATTCAAATCATTGCTGAGCATTTCGGGATACGTTCAGAAGACATTTTAGGAAAATCGCAAACACGTGAATGTGCGCTTCCCCGCCAAATAGCCATGCATCTTTGTAGAGAGCAATTAAAAATGCCTTTTATGAAGATTGGCGATCTTTTTTCGCGCGATCACTCAACTGTGATGACCAGCGTCAAGCAGATCCAAAAATTATTGAACGAAGATCATCGCGATGTTACAGGAGCCCTGCATGCCATTATGAAAAAGGTAAAAGCATAAAAGATCATTGCATTATACTCACCTTAGGGAAGCCAAAGCTCCCGCGGTTAAACGATCGGAAAAGGGGGTGTATTTACTCAATACACCCCCTTTTCCGATCGCTTAACCCCGGGGCTTTGGCTCAGTCTAAATACGCGCCATGTTGCGTAAGGCGAGTTTTAAAGTTTGCAGCCAGTCATGCTTAATTCCAAGCCCTTTAAAGATAAGGTCTCGCTGGATTTCTTTTTTCTGCTGGTTTAGATCATCAATAACCTTAATGAACTGATCGACCTTTGTAACGGAAGGGCTTAGCCCGTTTCTTACTAAAAGGTCTTCATAGGTTTTATGGCCTATTTGGATTGTCGGAATATCTGCTAATACAAATTGAGGACCCATGCTTGTTTGATAATATAATGCTCCATCAGCTACCGTTTGAGCATCATCGGAATTAGAATCAGATATAATGATCCTTGGGGCATCAAGTGTTTGTCTATGTTTATTAACCCAATCTTCAAATAGATTTCTATCGATGTTTTTGGCTTTAGCTCCTGGATGTTGTTGAAGAACAATCACTAGATTTCTGAAATCAGATTGTTCCATTCCTTGTTCTAGCAAGGATAAGAAGGCAGGTAGCGCCTTTGAGAAGTATTCTTCATTATTTCCACCAAAGTAAACCAAGATCTTTTGCCCTTTATCTGCTATGTCGTTTTTTTGAAATAGTATCTGTCGTAATATGGGCTTCTCTTCAATTCGTCGCTTGGCAATTTTTTCAGCTTGATTGATAGGGTAATATCCAATTCCAACTTTTTTTCGACTGCCAAAGTCAATCGCTTTATCTGGAGTTTGGAATATTGAAGCTTGAGTAAGATTGGAGTTGGCAAATAGAATACCTTGGGCAGCTTGCATGACTTCAGTAGCCACTGCTGAATAACCGCCTGGCACGTAAGGTTCTGGGTTGTCATAGTAGGCTAGTCTAGGCACATGTGTTGCTTGGTGCGCTAGTGCTTTTTGAACTTTAATATCAAAGGGATGCCCTACATCTGTAATCACAACTTTTGCCGTGGAGCAAGCCTTTGCAATTTGCTCAGCTAACGCGTTTTCTTCTTCAGGAGAAATTTTATCAAGGGAAAAGGGGGCTTTTACAGCAATGCCACGTTCTTTCAGTTTTTCTAGGGCAGGTCCTGATGCATAAACCTCAATCGCTCCAACATCTTTAGGTAAATTTTCAGCAAAAGTCGCAAAATGATCAGCAGGTCCTCCATGACAAACGATAAGTGATACTGCAGCAGCTGAAGCGGAAAATCGCATAGGGACCTCCTTTTCATAGCATGGAGGTTTTAAAAATTCTTTAATATCAGCTTCGATCAAAACCTCAATCTGAGATGGCAAGTCAAGATTGTGATCAATATTAGGACTGCCATAACATTTCAGCCTTTTTGAGTCTTTGATTCCTCCCTTTCTTAGTCCAACAAAAAGAGAAGCTTTGTTTGGAATGACACTATCATTGCCCGTTTCATTTAACACCCCCTCCAAAGATAAGGGACCTGGATTTTTTACAGATCTATTATTTTGAGTGACTATATGCGAAATCCCTAATTTTTGTAGTTTTTTAGCCCCATCGATTCCATCTAATTCAACCCCGAAGAGAGCGAAAAGTGGCTTGACTAAACTTATTGTCATGCAACTTGCTGCATTTGAAAGGCGATCAAAGGTCCGATCTGACCAAACAAGATAATTGATCTTATTAGTTTTAAATTCGTGATTTTTAATGGCCTCAGATTGAGCTCCGCCACCTAAAGAGAAACCATAAAGGAGAATTTTTTTAGCCTTTACTGATTTTTCTAAAAACTGAAGGGCAGCTTCTTGCCCTGCTTGTATACTATAACTCGTTGGCCATCCCGTGCTTCGCCCAACTCCTGGACCATTCACATAAAGAACGTTAAAACCTAAATCTTTAAATTTGTCCGTTACCATTTCAACACTCTTCTCACCAATCATTAAATTGCCACCCGCCGCTATCATCCAGTTTCCATTTCCTTTGGTCGTTGCATGTTCAAAGGTAAAGGCGTCATAGTCAATTCCAGATTTATTTAAGGCTATACGATGGCAATCAAATTGAAGCTTACTATGATTTTTAAAAGTGTCCAAACGAGATTGATCATTTTTATCAAAAAGAGAGATTATGACAGCTGGATAAACCATACAATTAAGGGCTATAGCTAAAATCTTTCTAATAACAAAGAGAAGAGCAAACATGGTGATCACTCGAGGTGCTAAAGCCATTACTGCTGAAACTACAGGAATTTGTGTGAGAGTTGTACCGCTAATAAAAGCAAAACTCATGTTGTTGAGAGTAGAACTTAATGCTGCAGCTGCGGGAAAGAAAGTTAACACTCTTATTCCCACGATCAAAGCCATCGTTAGATTAAAAACGCGGTTGACTTTCTCTGACAAAGAGGTCTCTGCCGAAAACTTTAAAGCAGCTTGAGAAGCTAAAATTTCTTTTTCAGTTGATGCCGCCGGGACATCTTCCCAATTTTGAAATTGCTCTCCTTTTAATACATTTTGAATCATAAATTAAACCTATAATTAAGTATAGCCACAAATTATAAACATAAATTAATTAAGTAGCAAATAAAACTTGAGAGATAAAAACTTGAGAGATAGGAAATTCAAGCAAAAAAGGAAAGAAAAGGGACTTTTCCCCTACTCTCAAGTGCATCAAACATCAAATCATAAGCCAACATCTTCAGCTACTTCTGAGTTAATCACACGTATCCAATGATAATGAGACTGAAAGTTTTCAAAAAGTTGGCTACTTAGCGCTCTAATTTCTTTTCCAATTTCGTTGAGCTCATCTCCTTTGTCTTCTAAAAGAGAGGGAAGTCCATATGCACATGTTCCGAAGTTTCCTTTTTTATATTTTGCATTCATCCGTTTTTGGATGTTTGTATCCATTTTTTGACCTGAAGAAATTAATTTTCCTTCTACTTCTTCAATTTTTTTTAGTAATTTAGAGTAAATTTCCTTTTCTTCGTTTCCTAAAAGTTTTTTGATTTGAGACATTTCTCTGTGCAATAACTCGGACGCGGCATTCATATTATTCTTAAATTCAGTTTCTTGTTTTATTTTACTTTTCTTAGAAAGGAAGAGAAAATTAAAAAGAGTAGCATACCAGCTGGTGTGTTTTTGCTCATATCGAAACATGATGCTTTGATAATCTCTTAAAATAGGTATTTTAAGATCATCTGACATAGGTTGTTCTAAAGTATTCTTAATTATTTCTGTAATTTTTGACACCGAAATTCTTTTAGAGCGCTCTTCCGTTAATTCTAATTTGTTATTTTCGATGGTCAAATAAACTCGATCATCAGAAAAAGGGTTTTTCGTGTGAGTGGGATGAACACGTAGCCAGAATAGGTGACCTATTTTGCGGCTTAAGGCTTCAGGATTCGTGCAGAATGAACCCCCACTACCCATTTTTTGAATAGAAGAATTCTCAGATTTCGCCTTAAGGTCTTTATCAGGAAGTCCTATTTGAAATCGAAAATCATAGGAAGAGCCATGAACATAGTTTCCAGAATTATTAACCATAAAAAAACCTATTAATTATTTGATTTAAAATAAATAGACACCATTATAATATAAAACCATTACAACATAATTTTAACACATTTCATATTTTGTGCATAATCTCGCAACGATCTCGTGTAGCCGCAAAATAGAAATTTCCGCTTTTCTGCAAAATAGAAATTTCCGCTTTAGGGTAAATCTATCTAAGAGAATGAATCTCTAAGATGGAGGCATTCCTATGCAGGATGAGGTATTTTCTATGAGTACTAAAGAAGAAGCTCGGTTAAATATATTACAACAGATTGAAAGTAAGAAGATTACACAAAGAAAGGCTGCCGAACTTTTAACTATTTCCACCCGTCAGATTCGGAATTTAATGCGGGCATTTAAGGAACATGGTGCCCAAGGCATAATTTCTCAAAAACGGGGAAAGATGAAAAACAGGAAATATGATGCGAGTCTAAAAACTAAAATTTTGAAATTGGTAAGAGAGAAATATGAGGATTTCGGGCCTACTTTGGCTTGCGAATATTTAGAGGAATATGAGGATATAGTTATTTCTCGCGAAACCTTAAGGCAGTGGATGATAGAAACCCATTTATGGGTTTCTAGGACTCGAAAAAAAAATATACACCCATTACGCCGAAGGAAGGAGCATTTCGGAGAAATGCTCCAAGGAGATGGATCGCATCACGATTGGTTTGAGAATAACAGTCCTTGTGCACTCGTTTATTTTATTGACGATGCTACAAACAGGATTACAGCTGCCAAATTCAGTGAGGAAGAGACACTTGAGACGTATTTTGAGATTTTAGAAAAACACCTCAGGTTCAGATCCGCCTGAATTCAATGATAATATCGACTCCCCACATTGGGAAGATTCTTTCATTCAATACGACTAATGGTGAATCACCAGTAAAGCACCAAAACGGCGAAGCTGCTTGCGGCTGCCTTTATTTTCCCTAATTCAATGTCAATTCAATGTCAAAACAGCCTCTATTTAACGAAATCATGATCATTTGAGTATAATCGTTGGATTCAATTGCAAAAAACGGCAGGAATTTCAAGCCAATGAACGGGCTTTTTTCTAGAAAAAGCCCGTTCATTGGCTTGAAATTCCTATCCTTTTTGATGAGGATTCGAAGTAGAATCCTAAAGCAATGATATAATAAATCATGATGCGGGCAGGCAATAATCTGGTTCTCTTTGAACTTTTATCAGTGCGATCAAGAATTATATTGATCTTATTGCATGGTATGAACTTATTGATCACAGCAAAGCTAATGGTATCACTGAATCGATGACCGTCCGATTTTCTCTGACCTATTCCTGGCATTGAACAACCCCTTAAAATTATTAATTTTAACAAGTTGTTATTCTATAAAATTAAATATTTATTGTAAAGTGAACGGTATTTGGGTCAAGCCTGAGATCCTGAGATTTCACTAGAATCTCAGGATCTCAAGGCTTGACCCCAATTTCTATTATCCTTCAGAAGAGCTTGCTTTTATGTCCAAGAAGATTAATGCTACAAAAAGTGTTAGTGTTAGCGCAACCCCACGTTCGCTGTTTTCATTTTGAGATACTCTATTAACTAAACTACCGGCAGCTGTAGCCAATCCCAACGAAGTTCCAAAGATAACTGGTTGAGTCCACGATAGTGATGGGACGCCCGAAGTTTCAGTGCAAGCTTTGAGACCTTCCATAGTAATGTATCCAAATGCTCCCGCGATAATGCCGTCGATTCCTGAGTTAACAATATTTTTAATCATAATAGACTATCCTTTGTTTAAAGTTTTACTTAAAAAAGTAGATTATAGCATGTTTTTATATAAAATAAAACTGAAATTATTAAAAATCTCGCAGCGATCTCGCAGCAATTAAGCAGGGCAAGGAAATGAATTATGCAAGAAGTCTAATATTACAAGCGAGAATGGGCTCGACACGTCTGCCTGGTAAAATATTAAAGCCCGTACTTGGTAAACCCCTCCTAAGCTATCAAATAGAACGTTTACGAAGAGCGCAGTTAGTCGATGAAATCATAGTTGCCACCACAACCTCCCCGTTAGATGACCCTCTCATAGAGCTATGCAAAAAAGAAGGGATCAAATTCTATCGAGGTAGTGAAGAGGACGTCCTCGACCGCTATTACCAAGCAGCGAAAGCATTCCATGCAGATGTCATCATACGAGTAACTGGCGATTGTCCACTCATTGATCCACAAATTTTAGATCGTGTCATTCAATTCTATACCGATACAACCCCCTCTTACGACTATGTTTCCAATTCACTTAAATTAACTTTCCCTCGTGGATTAGATGTAGAAGTGTTTTCCTTTAAAAACTTAGAAAGAGCATCCATTGAAGCGAAATGGTCACAAGAAAGGGAGCACGTTTCTGTTTATTTCTACCACCATCCAGAGCTTTTTTCTTTAGGCAATGTGGAATGCGAGACCGATCTGTCACGCCATCGATGGACCGTTGACGAAGAAGCCGATTTGAAATTGATTACACTCTTGCTAGAAGAGTTGTACCCCCATCATCCCACATTTGGCATGTCGGACGTGTTAAAAGTGTTGCGTCAACATCCCGATTGGGAATTGATCAACGCCCATGTGAAACAAAAACACGTGATCAGAGATAATCCTTAACTC
>Ga0207067_10277_pt2 | contig 12197 bp, 9 predicted proteins | sample Alteio_BWMinCont_25_FD_153484 | JGI IMG/M metagenome (GOLD analysis project Ga0207067, IMG submission 153484) | Enriched cells from forest soil in Barre Woods Harvard Forest LTER site, Petersham, Massachusetts, United States -... | ecosystem: Environmental > Terrestrial > Soil > Temperate forest >...
TTACCAAGAAAGCCGGAGGATTTTCGAGGCCGAGTTCAGCTACATCCAATTGCGAGAACGTGCTCCGGATAGGCTGCTCCCCCTTAGGGAGAGGATTGGCACAAAGGTAGATCTTGCGCATTGCCTCGGAAGCCCCCAGGATGACGGTACTGACATTCGGGTTTTTGAGGCACCAGGCAATCGCGAGAACCGAAGGTGATAGGCCGAGCTTGCCGGCGAACTTGCAGTAGTTACGAACTCTCTCTAAGCGTTCCGGTTTGATAACCCAGTCACGTAGCCAGCCGTAGCTTTCCAATCCCATCCGCGCATCTTTCGGCAGTCCATCGTTGTATTTGCCGGTCAATAATCCACTCGCTAGTGGCGACCAAATCGTAGTTCCGAGCCCGATCCCTTGGTAGAGACTGCTATACTCCATCTCGACCTTATCGCGCTGCAGCAGGTTGTAGTAAGGCTGCTCCATGGTCGGAGGCACTAAATTGTGCTCTCGGGCGATACCATAGGCCTGCATGATTTGATAGGCACTCCAGACGCTGGTACCCCAGTAAAGCACCTTACCTTGAGTGACGAGGTCGGACATTACTCGCACCGTCTCTTCGATCGGAGTCTCCGGGTCCGGACGATGACAAAAGAAGAGATCCAGATAATCGACCTGGAGCCGTTTCAAGGCCGCGTGGCACGCTTCAAATACATGTTTGCGGCTCAGACCGGTCTGATTCGGTCTGGGTTGTTGAGCAGAACCGAAATAGACTTTGCTTGATACCAGCCAGGTATCCCGAGGCCAACCGAGCTTCTTCAAAATGTTCCCCATTACTAACTCGGATTTCCCGCGAGCGTAGCCTTCCGCATTATCGAAGAAATTGATGCCTCCCTCGTAGGCTTTGATCATCAACGACTCCGCCACGTCGTCTCCGATCTGGTCACCAAACGTGACCCAGGATCCGAAGGAAAGCTCGCTAACCTTAACACCAGCACTGCCGAGTCGACGATAATTCATTGGTATTCTATCGCCTCGTTTCCGGTAGTCGTGCAACCGGAAAGAGACTGGGCGGAGACGGACCAACTTGGCGGGGCCAGGCTCCGAACGGCTCTATGCTTTTGACGAAGCTGCCAGCAAGCTCAACCCAGCGTGTGGCTACACCAAAACGCTCGCCGACTTGTCCGACGAAGCCTTCCAGACTGTAACCCAATGCCCGTTTTCCAAGCGTAGTCGGAGCCGCGGGTCTATGGTGGTGAGCACGATGAATCGGCTTGTTCCAGGCAGCGTGTTGCGGCCATTTTTCGCGGGAAACCGAGGAGACTAGCGACCCGGCAGGCCCACGGCTCGGCGCGCACATCGGTCTAGCATAGCCCTGGGGAAGCATCGACGTCAGTATCTTCGCTATTATTGTCAGGCCGTGCGGGAGCCTCGCCCCACCAAAAAAGGCCCCTCAAAACACCGTCCACTTCAAGTCTAGCCAAACGTACGGCGCGCCTTTGACATCATAGATCGGGCCGGCCCGAATGTAGTCGTACTCCCGTTGGAAGTTCCAGCCTGCAACGGCTTCAATCTCGAAGCCTTTCACCGGCTCATAGTTAAATCCGAGACCGGCGCGGAAATAATAATACTGTAAGACCGCGTTATTGGTTCGATGATCATTGGTCGGACCATTGCGAAAGCTGTCGCCGTCCAAGTCTCCCTGCACGAAGAACTCCCATTTTTTGCTGGGTAAATAGCTAAGGCGGGGACGCGGAAAGACAGCTCGCAAGTTCCATTGGTCGTTGATCTTCCAGTTAAGCCCGACAACTGGAAAAACAATCGGATTCGAGTAAACGTCGATGCTGCAGCCGCCGATCACGTAAAGGTTGTCGTTTACTTTCAGCCCGGGAGTAAAACGGATGGGTACATCAAACGAGTTTTTCGTGATGTAAGCACGCGTGTAATAAAGGCCCGGCTCAAACTTCAAGACCGGATAAAAATCGTCTCCATCCCAATAGGAAAACACGATTTCGCCGGCCAAGTTGGTCATGGCGTACGGGAAGAAACTGTTCGACCGGGAAAAATTAAATCGCTCCAGATCGAATCCCAGCTGCAGGAAATAGTTCTGAAATAATTTTATGTCTCTGTAGGCCTGCAGCTCATATTGAGCTACTGCCTGGGAGCCGAAAGAGCCAGCCTTCATGATGCGAGCGCTACCGGTATAGCTCGTGGTTGTCTCAAAGGTCCACTTCGGATCTGGAGTCGCGCTAGCCGTAATCGGAGTCGGCCCCTGAATTATCTCGGTCTCTCCCGCCAAAACCCACTTCGCCGCCAGCAACAAACAGCAGAGCAAAAGTGCCTTTTTCATCTTTAACACCTTACCTCTGGCGCCGCAGACTGTCTCGATTTGGCATTCACCGTTTTAGGGGGGCTCGAACCATCATTCCAGAGATGAGTCACGCTATACAGGCATATCCGCGACCGTCAATCTGAACGAATGTATTTTTCAGGAGCTAGGAGTTAGGATCTAGGATCTTTGAGGAGACCCATTTTTGGTGGGGCGAGGCTCCAGAAAAGGAGTTTTAGGTTCTACGTTTTAAGTTCGAAGTTTTAAGTTGGAGGCCGATCGGACCCACTTTGAGCGTAAAACTTAAAACGTGTAACCTTGAACTCCCACGCGGGAGCCTCGCCCTACCAAATCACCCGGCGAACACCGATTGCGCGCGTTCCAGCCCGGCTTGACGGACGATCTCGGTGACGTGGTCGTTCCGAACCACGTACCGATCCTTGCCATAGATCAGATATTTTTCTTGTTCGACTGGAGGCGTGAAATTGACGGTCAAGACATTCGCACCGGCAGCAAGGCCGTTGAGCTGACCTCCACCCTGTCGACGCTCCAAGGCGCTGACGCTGGGTATCAGCCAGGCAGGATTCATGAGGCGCGCGATCGCGATAAAATTGAGCGTCAACTCTACGTCACCGGCTGGAGACCCGGCTAACGGCGTATCCGGAGCCGGAATAAAGGGAGAGCCGCTCACCATGTGGGCGCCAATATCCCGGGCCAGTTCCATATCGTCAGCAAGACTCTCCACTAATTGCCCCGGCAACCCAACAATCGCCCCGGTGCCCACCTTGAAACCCATTTCAACTAACGTCCGCAAACAGCGCACTCTTTCCTCAAACGACGAATGCCGCATCCGTTCATTCAGATCAGGATCGCTGGTCTCATGCTTCAAGATGTAGCTGGTCGCGCCCTGCTTTTTGAGAAACTCGAATTCCTCGTCAGTCTTGTTGCCAAGACAAAGTAAAAGCTCAACCGGACTATCAAACCGTGCGTGGATCTCCGGGATAAGGTCACCAACTAATCGGGTGGTCTTTCCAACTTCACCGGCTTGGAAAAAGACGATGTTAATACCGGCCGATTTAATCTCGGCCACCACCTCCAGTATCTGCTCGGGGGTAAGCTGGAAAATCGTGTTCTGTTTCGTATTGTCTCGCCGCATCGGGCAGAATTCACAGTTCACTCGGCAGAGATTCGTAACCTCAATCAAGCCCCGAACGACGACGCCGCGGCCATAGACCCGTTTGCGGGCAGATCGAGCAGCAGCAAACAGCGACTCCTGCTCCGCCCCTCTGACCTGCAGCCAGCGAATAATGGCATCTCGATCCCAGAATAAATCCGGGTCGCTGAGTTCCGCGACATCTACCTGTTGACGACCGTTTCCAGACTGCCCTGCAAACGCTACCGTGTCATTAAACATCGCCGTTGATTCTACTCTCCAAGGTATAGGTTAGGAAACTGCTAAGGCCGACTTGTCGGTCGCTGTGTAAGGATCCGTGTCCAGATAGGGATTGAGCGGACCGTCAGCGTATTCCTCACGCGGATACGGAATATAATCATCTGAATGAAATTGTTGGGCAACTTCGTCGGCGAAGAATGCTCCCAGTTGGGTTAGCCCGAGACTGACCTCATCTTCTCGCAATAGGCCGTACGCCTTGAGCCGCTCGATCTTTGGCCGAAAGACGTTTTCAATGGACTCCCCATTGGTCGCCGCCGTGAAAGTGCTCTTGTACACGTCCCGGTTCTTAATCGGCAAAACAATCGCCCAGCGCAATTGTTGATCTCTGTCCCGCTTCAGGCCCCGGTTAAGCGGCATTCTGCCTTGCTCAATATGTTGGTAGTACTCACCGAAGGTCTGACTGTTCAAAACGAAACGGTCCCGCAAGCTGCTGAACGCGGTCAAACCGAAGCCGACCTCATCATAGAGTTTGCAACATTGGTTTTCCGCATAGCAGGAGAAATGTTGTCGCTCTTTGGTATAAACCCGCCGCAGATTCTCGTGGTATCCGTTCTCGGCCAGGATATCGATGGCGAGCTGCTTCATAACGATCTGCTCTTCGTGAGGAACAGCTTCATCCGGGCGTTTATTAAGATAGTTTTTAATCGGGCCCTGATAATCGCCGTAAGCTTCTACCTTCAGCCGATAAAGCTGGATCTCTTCAGTGCCCAAAGTTACCGCCTCTCGCATCACGTCCACCCAGTTTTCCAGGGTCTCGCCCGGGTGACCAAAAATGAATTCGATGTTGACCTGGTAGCCATGTTCCTGGGAGTTCCGGATCGCCTCTAAAGCAACTGCTTTGTCATGCGGCCGGTTCATTATCTGCAGGACGCGCTCATCTAAGGATTGGATCCCAAGCGTCAAACGGTCTGAACCGTAATCTCGCAGGATCTTCAGCCGTTCCAGGCCGACCGGACCAACCAGGGTCGAAGGATCAACATCCCAGTTAAATTGATCGCACTCCGACATATCGAGACGTTTGGTGAAGAAATCCAGAAACCGCTTCAATTGCGCCGGGCTAAGATAAGAAGGCGTCCCGCCCCCGATGAGAATGGATCGAGCCTTGATCCGATCGGCCCCTAGACGCCGCATGTAAATATCCATTTCTTTCTCCATCGCTCCCAGATATTGATCCATCTCCGCTTCCTTTTTACCGAGCATAACCGGGTAATGGCAGAAGATGCAGCGCTGCTTGCAGAAAGGGATGTGTGCATACACATCCAATTTCCCGTCGGCGGGCAATGAATAATCCTCGAACAGCTTATTCTCATCCACTTCGTCGTACATCGTGATCGGCGGATAATGGACGGAGGGAAAAAAGTCACCGCTTCGACAAATTAAACCTTCCTCTCGGAACCGATTGAAGTCAGCGACTCTGCTTAACGCACGATCCATCAACGCGTCAGAGATATTCGGAAATTGTCCGACGATATTCATAAGGGTTAGATGCCGAAGACGGCGAAACTTGCAGGATTTTTTCAGGGGCATTTCATTCGTTTCTGGAGCCGAGGTCAAGCCGGGAATGAGGTGTCGGAGCGTGTCGGCCAACTTGGTGGGGCGAGGCGCCCGAAATGCCTAAGCGAACTCGACAAGCTCTATGGCGTTTGCAAAGATGCAGGCAACAACACCGACTGGCCGCCGAGCCGTTGGGAATACCTATACGGGAAGTGGGGCACACTCTCGACCAACGGCTCGGCGCGGTATCCGGCTTCGATCCAATCGAGGCCCCTGATTCGCTATGGGCTTCGACAAGACGTCTAGGCCGTTCGGGAGCCTCGCCCCCACCAAGTTATCGCTGCCCCTACCCGTTAAACGCCAGAATACCGGCGCCGCATAACGCAACGATCGCCCCGAGGACGGTAGCGGCGCTGGCATGTTCGCGGAGCCAAATTACTGCGAGTGGCAACGCAAAAATCGGTTCAGTGGCAAGCAAGGTATTCGCGATCGAAACATCCAATCGTTTAATGGCATCCAGTGAGAGCCAGAACCCGCCGAAGGTCACGATGACGACTGCCAAAAGAAAACGCCAACCCAGGCCGGCTTGACGCAGTGGAACCAGCCAGCTCTTAACCTCTCTTCTTGCCAGGCAGACAACCAGCATTCCGGCAAAGCCGAAGAAGAGCCGGAGAAAAGTTCCTTCCATGGCAGACACATCTTGAAGGCCGATTTTGGCAATGATGATAGAGCCTGCCATCGACAGGACTGACAGGACGCCAAAAAGCAATCCTAGCCCGCGTTGATGCGCTTCGTTATCGACCTCGATCTTATCCCTAAAAGTAAGCGTAACTCCGCCCAGAACGAGGATGATTCCTATCCAACTGACGAGGGCCGGTCGTTCACCCAGGAAGCAGAGCGCCATCAACAGCGTCACGACCGGCGCCAACAGCATGAGAATGATTAATTGATGCGCGGGTAAACGGCGCAGCGCTGCGAAGAAGAACGTGTCCCCGAGAGAAATGCCAAGGAGCCCACTGAGCGAAAGCCATCCGAGAGGAAAAGCCTGAACTGGTTGCCAACCAGCAAAGAAGAGCACGCCGGCCAAGAGCAGGAGACCCAAGAAGCTTTTGATGAAGGTCATCGCCATCGGCGAGAACTCCTCGCCGATCCCCTTAAATAGCAGGGTCCCAACCGCCCAAGAAGCGGCGGACCCGAGTGCAGCCAGGATCCCGATGAGGTGTGGCGTCAAAGCAGGGAACAAATTGGTAGGGTGAGGCTCCTGAATGACGGAAAAGCTTCCGCAAAGCGATTCAGCTTCACCAGATCCACAACCCAATTACGCCTGTACGCCCGCCGAACCGTCATCCCCGCGCGTATCCTCGGCTCGGCGCGTCTTCTGGCGTATTGCATTTAGTCGGTGCGGTAAGTGTCGAATATCTCCGCTAACACCTGCGGTCTTTCGGAGCCTCGCCCTACCAGCTATTTTGTGTTCGCTATTTGGTCCGTCCGCTTCTTAAAAACCAGCACATAGCGTTGCGGAATAAACTGATATTGTTCAGCCAAATCGAAGCCGTAGTAATAGAGCTGGCCGATAATTAGCTCTTTGGCGATATGTGGTCCGTGATAGGGCAGGGTTCCCTGGGTTACAACCGCGTTATCGACGATGACCAGCCGCCCGTCGGGTTTTAGTGCCGTCTTCAAGCTGTTAACAAATCGGTCTTTTACTTCCTCCGTCAGAGTCGTGTAGATGATGTGATACAAAGAGCACATAAAGACCATATCCGCGCTGTTGTCAGGGACGCCGGCTGAATCCTCCCGGTCCTTGAGCGGTTCGACGTTCTTTATATCGAACTTGGTAGTGAGGCCCTTTACGTAGTTCAGATGTTCCTGAACCGTATCAATCGCGATGACCTTGCCGTTTGAGCCCACTAACTCGGAAAATTTGAAGGTATAGTAGCCCGGCCCGCAACCCACATCGGCGATCGTAGTCCCCGGCTGAATTTTGAGCGCCTCAATTATCTTGCTCGTTTTTTCCCATTCTTCCCGGCGTGGGTTGTTGAAAAGGATGAAGTCCTCCAGAAAAGCGATCCTGTCCCTGCCAGCCTCCGTGCCTGAGTCGGCTAACTTCTTTAACTTATATTTTCGAGTCAGGTATTCCTTCAAATTTGCGAAATCGTTTCCGCTGAAGAATTCGAAAAAGCTTTTGTGATAACGATCCGCGAGTTGCTGTTGGCGGCTTTCTTCGTTCCCGAGAAGATAGTCACAGAACCATTCCAAGGCGGTGTACTCGCCCCCATAGTGTTCTGTCGGGATAATCGTTTCATAGATCTCTTTGGCCTTTTTGGCATAGCTGAGATCCTTGCCATCCAAGGCGCTCAGCAACAACCGGCCCGCCAGCGTTCCTTGTTCGGTAATGGTGAAGGTATCGATGCTGCCCAAATGCACCAAAGAGACCTTGGACGTAATCTCCGCAGCCGTATCGGGTTTGGGAGAATTATTGGTGTTGTCGTCGGCGGCGTACACCAGCGAAATCGAGCAACTGGCGCAGACGGTTAATATCAGAGGATAACGGATTGAAGACATAGAAGGTCCAAATTTGGTGGGGCGAGGCTCCCGCAGGGCCTGCCCTCGGTCGAAGCCATCTCTCCGCACTTTACGCCTCGGCTCCGTTCACTTTCAGCATGATGCGCTTGAATGCGTCTAGTTGATCGGCGTTCAAGATCTTTTCTACATCCTGACGTTCCGACTCCATCAGTTTGGTCAAAGTTTGCCTCAGCTCTGCTTCTTTTTTAGACCGCTCGTCGTCGCTCAACCCGCTCAGATCCACGGTTCCGAGCTCTTTCTTGATTTCTTGGTGGTACCGATCGGCCAGACTGGTGAGTTGCTGGCTCTGATCATCGGTCAGTTTCAATTCCTCTTTGATGTCTTTGCTTTGTAGAAGCTGCATCGGATCAACCCCAAACTTATTTCCGCCTGGGTCATCCGGCATCCACGGTGGCGGGCGCTGGTCGCCGCCGTCCGCATGATCATTTTCCCAGGGCGGAGGACCGAGATTCTCACCGGCGCGAGCAGTTACTAACAGCGCCAGTAGGGCAATCACCAGGAGACTTGGGCCGCGGTTATTTGCAGTACTTCTCATGAGTTTTTCAGTAACCATCCCTGATTAATTCGGTAAGGGCGGCGGCATTCCGGTTTGATCTCCGGACCTTGCTACCAGGCCGGCTCGGCGCAGAACCTCTGGTATATCGCGCATGGTTTGTCGATCTTTCTCTTTCTCGCTCTCTTCAAGCGCCTCGTAAGGGACAAGCAACGGATGACGACGTAAGGCATTGTCTCGGATTGCTCCAAAGGACCACCAAGCTAACCGACGCTCAGCCGTCCAGCGCATATGCTCCAGCCGAGCGAGTTGTTCCAAGACCTCTTTACTGAAAGAGACTGATGACGGGATATCGTTGCGACCTTCCTCGACCAGATAGCCCAAACGTCCGAGCACGTAGATGACATGGTCAGCTCGTTCCCGGTTCGATTGCCGCAGATCTTCATCGATGGCATGCCAAGGCTTCAGACTCGTATTGTCGACCGGCAATTCTCCCTCCCCCATCCGGGCTTCACAGTAGCGCTCATGGATAGAACGCGGTAAGCGAAATCGTCCCATCTCGGTGAACCTGGCCAGAGACGCGATGACCGAATAATCCCCAAAAAAACGCACGTAACCGGCATTCGCTCCCCACGAAAAATGCTTGCGAAACACTCTATTTAAGCGGTCGGCCCGGCTGTGAGGCACAAAAGTCCCAGCGAAATGCTTGAGCACGCCTCGTTGACCGATAGTGGAGCACTCCTCCAAACCTCTTGATCCTTCCGCTAAAATCAGAGCCCGAGTCGGTTCAGCAAACGACTCGATCATCGTCAGAGGCTCAACTTCCGGCGAGTGGAAATTCAGGATGCAGATTTCCTTTAGCGCCGGATACCGAAGATCGATTCTCTGCGCCATTTCCCGCGAAACGATCCAATCCAACTTGGTTTTGGACCCATCGAGCATGCCACCTAGCTTTGCGATCTTCAGGGCAATCGCTTCTGCCAAGGGATTGGAACCAACGATTAAGAATCCGTTGGCTCCGTCCGAGCCCCTGGCCCTGTTCCCGAAAAATTGAAACACAAAATCACGGGCAACGTCCTCGTCGGTAGAAAAGAACTGAACAAAGAAAGAAGGCTGAGGCTCAATCACCACGACGCCCCGTCGAACCGCAGCGAGACTTTCGGCATTTGGAGCGGCGGCGAACACGCTGAGGGGCGTTCGCCGGCCTTTGGTCTCAATTGCATCCTGCGCCGCAGCCAGCCAAAGCGCGAGCTCACACAGATCGGTCGGAAAGAGGATCAGATGCGTTATGTCACCTAAACCGACCCGTCCCAGGAACAAAGAAAACGAGCCGGGATCGAGGGAAATACCAAAGGAGATGGCGATGCCCGCAGCAGGCGAGCCCGGTGCAGCGACTAACTTAGCTGGAATGCCTTGCCGAGCCAGCTCAAGCGCGGTAAGGGCCGCCGCGGTTGAATCGCCGGCAACCAGGAAAAGGAGATTTTGGCCAGAAGATTTTATCTGGGACATGGTTTTATCTCGCTCGGCTCCATAGTCTCTTTCGGACCTCAGAAATCCGGTCTGATATCGATCCAAACACGGCTGGCACAAATGCCTGCGCCCAACCACTGAGCAGGATCCGCGAAACCAGCAGGGTCAAAATGGCCATCAGCGCCAAGACCGCTGCGTTGTACCATTCAGTTGGGATCGGGACACTCGTAAACGGAATTGTTTTGAATCGTACCAACAAGGTCTCATGAGGGCGATCCCAAATTCCTAACGCCTTGTTGTTACCAAAGATCTGGTCTGTGAATTGGGTCTGATATCTGGCCGACATCTCATTGCTCCGGCGGCTGAGATCGCTCAGAAGACCAGTGATCGAATGGATGATTTCTTTGGCTGCATCGGATTTAGCAACGGTATTCTCCGCAGTGGTAGCGGCGTTCTTCCAATTGCGGTAAACGAATTCTACCTGCTCGGCCGCGATCCAACGAGAATGATTGGTGTATAGGGCGATCAACCCTTCGTAGGCCCATCGAGACGGCATCAACGCCGCCACTTCCGGCACGGTTTTAACGAAGTGCGTCTCCTTCGTTTTACCGTCAGCGGTATAAGATTTCTGGTAAATCATCCCATTGGTCTTGGCGGCCTCAACGTTAGCCTCGGCAACCTTCGACGGGAACAAAACCAAAGGTTGTAAGTCGCCAAATTTGAACGGATCTGCCCCCGCCAGGATCAACTGGGGCACCAGTATAAGCGGCAACGCGTTTGTCGCGGCGGCTTCTTTGATATTGGGAACACTGGAAATAGCTAACCCGAGAGCAACGCCGACTGCTGAGATCAGCCACAGATAAAATAAGTAAGTCCAGAGCGACTCCGGTACTTGGAGCAGATACATGCTGATCACGCTGTACAAAAAGATCGGGATAAAGTCGGTCAGCACCAGAGTGGCAAACTTTGAAGCGAGCCACAGTGACAGGTTCACCTTTAAGAGCTTTTCGCGACGTAGAATCGGCCGTTCCCGTAGCACTTCTGTGATACTCGATGACATCCCGATAAAGAGAGCGACGATCGAGGAAAGAAACGGAAACGATACGAACAGGTTATTACTCTTTAGTATCGGATTGGAGCTAAGGATTTTCCCAACCACCAGACCGAGAAAAATGGCCGTGACTAAGGAGATGCCCAAACCGAGGTGATCACGGAGTTTGCATCTCAGCGAACGCTCAAACAGAATCTGCACCTGGCGTACGAGCCAGCCTTGCAAGGGTTCGTCCGCCGGCGATCGAGTGAGCTCCGGCGTTGGAATGGGAGAAAGGTGCTTTCGCCGAAACGCGTCCCAGCGGGCCTTCCAATATTCCGGATCAAACATCCGGTGTTCTTCCGTACGCCCGTCCACTTGTCTGGCGGGCGCTTCTAGCGCCGCCAACAAGCTACCTGGATCAAACTCGTCGGCCTCGGCTGCTGTCGGGACGGGCGCCACTTTTTCCAAGTAGGCGCGAGCATTCAATGGATCGCCGTAGAAAGCAGCCACACCTCCGCGGTCCAAAAGCAGTAACCGATCAAAAAGCCTGAAGAGCTCAGCACTGGGTTGGTGGATTACTACGAAAACCAAGGCCCCGGCATCTGCTCGGGCGCGGAGGATCCGCAAAATTCGCTCTGAATCACCAGAAGACAGACCCGACGTAGGCTCATCCAACAAAAGAAGCGACTTTGGCGTGAGCAGCTCGAGACCCAGACTGACTCTCTTCCTTTGGCCGCCGCTCAAAGTCTTTGTGTCCTCATCGCCGACAATGACGGCTTCTCGGTCCTTCAGATCGATCTCTTCAAGGACATTATTTACACAATCATCAACCACCGATTTATTCGGTTGGCTGAGCCGGAGCCGCGCTCCATAACGGAGGTTTTCGGAGACCGTGAGTGTCGCAAAGGTGATGTTATCCTGAGGCACATACCCGAGGAGGCGAGGATTTTCTTTGACCAAACGCGATAGGTCGACTCCGTTCATCTTCATCACGCCGGCGGTGAGCGGCACCGAACCGATCATGGTTCCTAATAGCGTCGATTTTCCGCACCCGCTGGGCCCCATAACCGCAACCATTTGCCCACCGGCTGCCAAGCACGAAATCTCTCGCAGGCCGCGCATCTTGCCAAAGTTGCAACCCACATTATCCATCTCCAGCAAACAGGATGACGCGGTTCTCTTACCCTTAGAGTCACCCGCTCCGGACAGCGCTAGAATCACTTCGGCGATTTCGCTCGCCTGGGTGCTGACTCCATCGATTTCTAGCGTGTCCCGCCACTCGACCTTTCTTTCAACCCCAACTTGCACAACTGCGAGCCAGGTCGGTCTTAGAGTGCAGGTCTTATCCGTTGCCTCGTCGGAAGG
>Ga0207067_10340_pt1 | contig 12192 bp, 5 predicted proteins | sample Alteio_BWMinCont_25_FD_153484 | JGI IMG/M metagenome (GOLD analysis project Ga0207067, IMG submission 153484) | Enriched cells from forest soil in Barre Woods Harvard Forest LTER site, Petersham, Massachusetts, United States -... | ecosystem: Environmental > Terrestrial > Soil > Temperate forest >...
GAACTGGAAGTTGGCTGATGAATTACGTGATTTTATTCAGCAGAAGGGCTATGTGATTGAAGATACTTCCAATGGTGTTCGGTTAAAGAAATTATAAAGTGAGAAAATGATGGTTGTACGAGCAAAAACTAAAGACGAAATGTTTATGCTTCGATTGTATGAAGAGGCCTCTAAGCTAGATGACATTGAAGATTCCATTGACCGTTACGTGATTGGGAGCATGGTGGGATTACATGCCAAAGCTGTTGATACCATTTGTGTCCTTCTTGGTCAGGCAAATTTCATTAAGAAACATGGGCCGGTGGAGGTTTCGATTACTCCGCATGGGATCAAGCTTGTGGAGAATATTCGCTTGAAAGGGTAGGAATTATGAAATAATAATTTAAACGATTGGATCGCGCGAAAACTCCCGCGGTTGAACGATCGAAAGTAGGTCAGTATTATAATACAGATCCACTTTCGATCGATTCAGCCCCGGGGCTTTGGCGCAATCCAATCGTTTAAATTATTACTTCACAATCCCTAAGCGGCAAACTTGAGACAACCTATCGGGAATTGTTGCAAAAGGATCAATTTAGATTGCAACGGAAGTTCACTTTTTAATGGAGTGCTTTTTGCATCTTTTCAAAATCTATCAAAAATCACTCCATTAAAAAGGGGAACTTCCGTTGCAAAGAAGCCATTTCTCTCTCTAATGAGTAAAGAAATTGTTAATACAACATAAAGATTGTGTTAATTTTTCTTGTTCAAAATATTCGCGCAAATCATAATCTCCTAGTTTTCAATTCATTGAATTTTAACACAGTTGTCATTTCTTATCTGGAGTCCTCTATGTATCGTTTATTATGTGCGCTTATATTAAATTTTCTTTGCTTCATAAATCTGATAGCAGAAAATGAACAAATTCCTCCTTCCATTTTGTCCCTCATTCATGATCGAGAAGTTCTCGATGAAGAGCTCCTCAATCAAGAGCTTGATTGCAATAAGCATCACGATAAGCACAAAGAAATTCCTACTAAAATTCCAAATATTGATTTGTTCGAATTCACTCTTTCTGCGGAGTGCGAGCCCTTAACGACGGTTGCGGGGTGTGTGAATATTGCCTCGGGGAGTTTCTTCCAAGTCGATCGCGATTTGAAAGGAACTACCATCGATCCTCTCGATTTTGTGCGTTATTATGACAGCGGAAGCAATGGGGAGTCTTTTTTGGGTTTTGGATTTGGTTCGGGATTTCCCTTATGGGCAACCGGTCTCGAAAAGGGGGCCAAGCATAACTATGGATTAATCAGTGAAAGGGACAACTTTTTACTTCTTTATCGCGGTAAAGAACAAAGTTCTTCAAGAGATTGTCGTGTAGATCCGCGCATTTTAAAAAAGGGATACACCAATCTCTGCAGAGCAAAGATCAGTGCAAAAACCAATTTTGTCAATTGGAGAGCTATTTTTCGTTCGCAAAAGGATTTTAAAGGATGGATGGTGAGATTGGGAGACGGAACCCGTCGATTTTATAACAAACACGTCAAGGTTAATTGTGGATTGCGCACTAAAATGAATTTTCCAACAGAAGATGCTTATCTTTTGAAAAAAGAAATCAAACCCAATGGGAATCAACTGATTTATGAATACGATTCTAATCCAGAAAAGCCACGTCTAAAAAGTATCCAAACACGAAACCGCATAGGATCAACTGTTATCAATCAGCTTTTTTTCGATTATGAGAGGGAGTATTGCACTGTACAGGATAGCATCGGTCATTCTGTTACATTCAACAAAATTGAAGCTCTCCGCCTTCGTTTATTACCATTGGGAACCAGATTCATTCAGAAGAAATTTCTAGAAAGTGTTGTTTCTACACAGAAGAAAGGATCCTTCAATTATACATTAAAAGACTTGACCTGGGGGATGGCAAGAATCCAAAAACCAGGAAAGCAATTTCTTGTAATCGATTATGATTGTTATGGCAAAGTCACTGCTCTGTATGGTCCACAAGATACCCAAAATGAAATTTCTCTTTATCGGTTTAAGTATTACAAGCAATTAACTGAAGTCACCGATGCCATCGGACAATTAACAGCGTACGTATTTGATGATCATCAACGCGTTTCCGAGATCATCTATGTTGATCAAAATCGACACAGGGTTCGCAAAGACTTTTTTGAGTGGAGTAGGCATGAAGATGAAGCGGGTTGGTTAAAATCAAAGTCAATTGGAGTAGGTGATCGACTTCATTATCTGAAAACTTATACCTATGATAAAAAAGGAAATGTCAAAAAAGAAACGCTCTATGGCAATTTAACCGGAAAAAAAGAGGAGTCATTCAAACGTGGTGATGAAAAAAAAATGGATGATTCCTCTATCACCTATCATTACTCTCAAGACGAATTTAATCTGTTAACACAAAAATCTACAGATGAAGGACTCACTATATCTTATGCTTATTTGGAGGGCACAAATCTTTGCGTAAAGATGCTTTACCATTATGAGGGAAAAATTCAGGAGAGAATTTTCCGTCACTATGATGACAATGGAGAAGTGCATACACTGATTGAAGATGATGGTTCAAGCGAAGAAGAAAACAATTTGCATGATGTCACTTTCAGAAAAATAAAATATATTGAAAGTGTAAAGAAAAAGGGGCCTTCTTTTGGAAAACCTGAGGTCATCGTTGAGTTTTGTCGGCATAAATATTCGGGCGAGTCTATTTTCTTGCGAAAAACCACTTTTTTCTACGATGAGCAGGGGTGTGAAAAAAAGCAAGTCATCACCGATTCACAAGGAAAAGAGTACATCTCGTTTAAAGAATATGATTGTTATCTACATTTAATCAAAGAGAGCAACGCCCTGGGCGAAACAACCGAATATGCATATGACGACAATGAAAACAAGATTTCCGAAGAACTTCTCGGTTCTGATAAAAGAACTGTTTATACTTACGACTTTGCTAATCGCTTAGTAGAGAAAAAAGAAATTCACGCAAAGATCGGACATGATTTTATCACCTCTTACCGGTATGATGCGTGCAATCAATTAGTGTCAGAAACCGATCCCTATGGTCAAACAACCATTTATCAATATGATCGTCTCGGCAATCAAATTTGTTGCAAAAAAACAGCCATTCAAGATGGATATGGAGGGGTCTTTCATCCTTCTATCTCCAAAAAATATAATCTATTGAATCAGGCCATTTCAATCATTAATGAAAATCATGCAGAGACACAATACACCTATAACGTGTATGGCCAGCCTACAAAGATCATTTATCCTGACGGCGCTAAAGAAGAATTTGTCTATTACCCTTGTGGATGGCTGAAAGAGAAAATTCAAGCCGATGAAACATCAATCACTTACAAATACGATGGTAAGGGACAATTAGTCAAAAAAACATGGGTAGATGCAGAAGGGAATGAGATTAAAACAGAAAAATATGTCTATAAAGGTTCCCTTCTGTTAGCAAAAAAAGATGCAATGGGGCTAGAGACCACTTATGAATATGATAGCGTAGGACGAAAAATCAAGGAGTCCACAGGTCATCTGAAGACCATTGATTATCGCTATGATGACTTTGATAGAGTGATCGAGAAAAAAGAAAACGTGAGAGTTGAAACAACAGTTTATGATGCCTTAGATCGTCCCATCGAAAAGCAAATGCGTGAAAATAACATCCTTATTTCACAAGAAAAATATCGCTACGATATTCACGGTCAATTAAAGAGAACAGACGTTATACAAAGTGCAGATCAAACAGCCATTTACAAATCTTACACTAACTCAGATGAAACTCTCGAATGGAAAGAAGATCCTCTTGGTTACCGCACACTTTACACTTATGATCACCGCTCACCTTATATATTAGGTCACTTCGTCAAGACAAAAACGATCACCGATCCTTTGGGAAGGTCTATGATTGAAATTTATGATCCTTTTGATCGTCTTTCAAGAAAAGACGTTTTCGATAAAGGACAATGTGCTTCATGCACGGAATGGAGCTATGATGCCACGGGAAACTGCACCAAAGAGCAATCTCTTGTCATGGCTTATGGTCAAGCCATTCGAGAATACTGGGTCGAAAAAAGCTACACCAAACGAGGGCTCCTTAGAAAAGAAAGAGAAATGCCGCAAGAAAAAACGACCGTTTTTCAATACGATGCGATGCAACGACTTAAAAAGAAAATCAAACCCGATGGCGTTCAAATCAATTACACATATGATAGCTTGAGTAGATTAAAAACACTGCAATCTTCAGATGGAGGTCTCGATTATACCTATCACTATGATCTGCATGACAACATCACGCAAGTGGAAGATCGAGTCCAGAAAATCACTCAACATCGACTGTTCGATCTGTATAGCCGCTTAAGCAAAGAAGCAATCAGTCCAGGTGTCGTGATCTCCTACGACTACGACGTCTTAGATCGTTTAACAAAATTGACTTTGCCCGATGGCTCAGCTATTTCCTACATCTATGGCGCAAATCTCAATACTATCCAACGGCTGGATCCCAATGGAACTATCCGTTATACAATTGCGTGCCCCTCTTATGATCTGAGAGGGAATTTATTAGAAATCCGGTCTCCTGCTGGCTTGATTAATTATACATACGATCTATTGTGCAGAATGGTCAAGATTGACTCTCCGCATTGGGGATGTGATCTTGAAGAATTTGATGCCATTGGAAATTTATGTCGTATGAAACAAAGAGATCCTGATGGGATTATCAGTGGTCAGTATAACTATGATCGATTGAACCATTTAACATGCGAGCTTTCACATGAGCGCAACCAATATGCTTATGATAGCCTTGGAAACTGCCTGATAAAAAATGACAAAGAGCGTCAAATCAATCCTCTCAATCAGCTCACAAATGATGGAGAAGCTGAATATGCGTATGATTTCAATGGTAATTTGAAACAGGCATCTGCTCCACAAATTTATTATGCATACGATGCGCTTAATCGATTAATCAGTTGTGAAAAAGAAGGTAAGCGCACAACCTTTGTTTACGATACTTTTGGAAGGTGTTTGCAGATAACAGATGAATCAGGAACAAAAAATCTCCTTTATCAAAATGAGCAAGAAATTGGAAGTTGGCGCGATGAACAGCTGCAAGAATTGCGTTTAGTCCATCCGAATGATCGTTATGACCTTACCTTTGCAACTGAGATGAATGATCAAATTTTTTTCCCTATTCAAGATTCTCGTAACAATATTTGTGCCCTGCAAAGAGCTGACGGCAGTTTAGCTGAATGGACTCGATATTCTGCTTTTGGATCAAAAATCATGAATAGCGACCTCCAAGGGATTTACAATCCCTGGCGATTTGCCAATAGACGGGAAGTGGTAGATTTATCGCTTTTCATGCATCGGTTTTATAATTCACAACTTATGCGTTGGCAAACAACCGATCCTCTTGGCTTTGGAGATGGCTTGAATCTTTATGGCTATGTACATAATAATCCATTTTGTTATAAAGATCCTGATGGAAGATTTGCATTCGCTATTCCGGTGACAATAACTCTTATGGAGTGGAGTTTTGGCGCTGCCGCAGTTGCAACAAGCCCTGCTTGGCTGCCAGCTTTTGGAGCTACTATTGCAGTCTCTTTATTGTCTTATGGATGTTATGAACTTTGCTCTTATGCTAGTAATCAAATTAACACTGTGAATGAAACGCAAGAACAAGTTAGAGATACTCCAAAACCTAGTCAAGAGGATATCAAGAAAAAACACTCTCCCAATCAACAAGCGCTTAGTGATCTTGTCAAACAATCTGGTAAAAAAGGGGTGACTAATACAGATGCTAATACTCTTCTTGAATGGGCCAATGAGTATGAATTCCCAGCTAGAGATGATAGATATGTTACTCCCTCTCACTGGGTAGGTGGCGATCATATTCATATAGGGCCGAAACATGTCCCTGTTACAAATTAAAGGATAAAAATGAGTTATTTGGCCTTGATAGACAAAACATTTCATAAATTCTGGCAAAACTTAGAAAAAACGAATAAAATAATTGAATTATCCACGCAAGAAATTATCGATAAATATCAAGGGTTAGAAGGTGAGTTGAAAAATATTTTTTTTATTGCAGAAGACAATTCGAATATCGAAATAATCATGAATTCTTGTTTAGAAATTCGAAATCAACAAAAATGGAATATTTTATTTATTACAGAAGATAATAAAATTCCTGATTTAATAAAACAACGATTTGTCTTTATGGGTTATGATTATGGCATTTTTGAAGAAGAGATGGATTCTCTGTATTCGTCAATTTTTAATGAAATATTATTTGGTAATGTAAAAGAATTGATTTTTTTTAAAATTATGTTAAATGATTTTTTTTTATTCCACAATAAACAGGAAATAGAAAATTACGTACGTATTCATCATTTACTTCTTAAGGAAGGTAAAAATGTAGAACACGAAGATTACATGAAAATTTTCCAAATTTGGCGATTATGACTAGCGTGAGTTTATTTCATGGAGCGAAATAAATTCGCAGTAAAAATTAAATATTAATATGTTATGTGTTAAAAAGGCGTATACTCTGAAAGCTTTGAGATAAGGGATTTCGTGAAATCTCCACAGGCACACCTGGATCTATCAATAATTTTTTAGAAATAAACCCACGCTAGTACACTGGTTGATAGAGGTTTTTTCGGTTGTTCCCGGTCTTGTCCTCAATAACCTTCCGGTTTTTACAGTTGAGAGACAATTGAAAAAAAAGTAAAAAATAACTTTACTCTATTATTCGCACACTTAAGAACTCACCTTACGCAACATGGTGTGCATTTAGATTGAGCCAAAGTCCCTAACCGCGGGAGCTTTGGCTTCAGTCTAAATACGCGCCATGTTGCGTAAGGTAAGTTAAGAAATCAAAAAAAATAGGGAGACCTAATATGAAACTCAAAGGTTTAGCAATTGCTTTAGTCATAGCAACAGTGACTCTTTTCGGAGACCAGCCCATGAAAGAGTTGGGACAGAAAAAATACCTCGAGGCAGATATCATAGTCCTGGGGGGTGGAGCGGCGGGTTGCGTATTAATGAACCAGCTATCGAAGAATGGTCTTTTTTCAGTATTAGGGATAGAGGCCGGTCCAAATTTAACAAGTGATCCAGAGATTGAGGCTGTTGGTCTTCCAGCACTCTTTTTGCCCAATTCAGCAGCTTACAAGTATTTTTGGTGGGGATGGAGGCAGACTAAACCTCAGGCAATGCTGAATGGACGGATAGGCGGTGACTGGATAACAGGAATGATGTTGGGAGGTGGTTCATCGGTTAATGGATTGTACTATGGAAGAGGTTCTAATGCCGTATACTCTCAATGGGAAGAAATTTCTGGTAGTAAAAATTGGAGTCTGGACAAAATCTTGAAAACTTTCAGTGCTCTTGAAAACTACCAAGGGTTGAACATTACACCGAATGCTCGAGGAAAAAATGGTCCCATGAACGTTTTACAGACCCCTACTGTGTCTCAGATGACAAGAGACATTCTATTGCCTGCGACACTGGCAGCATTTCCGGGAATACCAACGGTAGTAGATTATAATGATCCAACAGTTGAGAATTGCCTAGATGTTCGTGCACAGTGGCTCATCAATCCTACTGGTATCAAACGGGTGAGCAGCGCGACAGCATTTTTAAATAGTAAGGTGATGACACCGGAAGGTAAGGGGGTTAACGGCCATAACCTACGGGTGATTTTTGATGCTGTTGTTGATAAACTCGTCTTTAACAAACAGGGGAGTGTTAAAAAGGTAAGATATATCAAAGATGGTCAACTTTTAGAAGCGTACGCTCGCAAAGCAGTTATTTTGGCAAGTGGCATCAACAGCAGCAAGATACTTCAACTTTCAGGTATTGGACCTAAGAAAACCTTGAAGAATGCTGGGATTACCCCCGTATTCATTAATGAGAATGTAGGAAAACATCTCAAAAATCATCCGCTTATGTCCATTGCTCTGCTCGCAAATCCTGCAGACAATGGGATACCAGACGGAGCACCATATGCATTTACTATTCACAATGTCTATTTACCAGAAGTTGGTAAGAGTGCTAGTGACCCACGCATGTTACAGATTTTATTCGAATTTGTTCCAGCTGGTAATCTGACTCCAGTTCCCCTCCTTGTCCTTGGATTTGAGCTTTTAAATCCAAAAAGTGAGGGAAGTGTTACCATTCAAAGCGACAACCCATTTCAGATTGCTGCAGCAAGTGATAACGTTTATCAAAATCCTGTTGACTTGCAGAATATGAAAAATGCCATTAAGGTCTATATTCGCGATTTGCTTGAGCAACTAGCGCTCTTCAATCCGACATCGCCCTATTATAAACCAATTCCACAAGACCCCATCAACACAGTCATTGCCCTCAATTATGACGATGCAGTGGTTGAATCTTATGTAAAAAACAATACCAATCTTGGAGGAGATGCACGCCATTTTACATCGCACTGCAAAATGGCACCTCTGAAAAATGGAGGTGTGGTAGATGGCAACACACGGGTATATGGTACAACAAATTGTTTTGTTGTGGATAATTCAATCTGTCCTGAAATCCCCAATATCAATACGACAGCATCTGCTATGATGATTGGATGGCGAAGTAGCAAAATTCTAAAACATATTTTGCACAATAAAAATTTAGATGAGTAGACCCCTCTCCTCTCTCAAGAGGGGGAACTTCCGTTGTAAGGGACTGTGAAGTAATAATTTACTCACCTTACGCAACATGGCGCGTATTTAGACTGAAGCCAAAGCTCCCGCGGTTAAGCGATCGGAAAAGGGGGTGTATTGAGCAAATACACCCCCTTTTCCGATCGTTTAACCCCGGGGCTTTGGCTCAGTCTAAATGCACGCCATGTTGCGTAAGGTGAGTAATTTAAACGATTGGATTGGTAAATATTCGTTCAACCCCATTATTGACAATTGTAATTCGGTGTAGGGAAATGGGGTTGGACGAATATTTACAACTATTACTTCACAGTCCCTAAACAGGCTTCATCCAAGGGAAGTACAACACATCCCGAATCGAATGAGAATTGGTCATAATCATCATCAAACGATCTATTCCAATTCCAATTCCTCCGGTGGGGGGCATTCCCTGACAAATGGCTTCGATAAATTCTTCATCTAAAGGGCTGGCTTCCTCATCTCCGGCATCACGTCTTTGCCCTTGCTTTTCTAATAATTCCCTTTGGATTTCGGGATCATTAAGTTCGCTATAAGCGTTGCAAATTTCTTGTGAAATCACAAAACTTTCAAATCGCTCGACCAAACCTTCGGCACGCAATTTGGGGTCGCGGTGTGGTTTGCATAAGGGTGTTGTTTCTATGGGATGATCGTAGATATGGTGAGGTTGAATCAAGTGCTGTTCAACTAAAACTTCGAAAAGGGCGGCAATCAGTAACCCTCGGCTAAGATTCACCAATTTTTTTAGGTCACAGTGACCGCTCTCTTTTAACATATGACGCATTTGTTCATCACTCAGTTGGTCGACATCTACCTTTCCATAGTATTTAATACTTTCTTTCATTGACATTCTCTTCCATGGCGCTTTCATATCAATGTGAATGGTTTCTCCACTCTCGGGTGAAGTGTAGGGAACAAGTGATGATCCATATAAGTCAAAAGCTAACCGTTCAAACAATTTTTCCACGAATGTCATCATATCGTGATAATCCCAATAAGCCGCATAAGCTTCCAACAATGTAAATTCCGGATTGTGATTGCGATCGATCCCTTCATTACGAAAGACTCTTCCCATCTCGTAAATGCGATGCATGCCACCAACGATGAGTTTTTTAAGAGGGATTTCAAGGGAAATTCTGAGGTACATCTCTTGGTCAAGAGCATTTAGAATGGTTTTGAAAGGGCGAGCTTCAGCTCCTCCGTAAATACTCTGTAAGATAGGGGTTTCTACTTCTAGGTAGTGATGATGCTGAAAATAGGCCCTAATCTGTTGCATAATGTGTGAGCGTGTTCTGAAGAGTTGTGCCACTTCAGGATGAGAAATAAGATCTAACCAACGTTTGCGGTAACGGAGTTCTTTGTCAGCTAAGCCACCATGCTTATCAGCAAGGGGCAACAGTGTTTTACACAACATTGTCGCCTCTTTAGCGAAGATAGTCAATTCTCCCTTTTGTGTCCGAAAGAGATGTCCCTCAACTCCAATAATGTCTCCCAAATCAAATTTTTTCTCGATGAATTTATAAGGAGAGATTTCGGCCTCTTTTTCTTGGGGTACATATCCGGTCACTTGGGTTGCATCGCGATTAAACATGATTTGGATCCGACCTGTTTCATCCTGCAAATGGGCAAATGCATTTTTACCCATAGAGCGAAAAAGGACGAGACGACCGGAAACGCGAACGGAAAGGGTTGTTCCCGCTGCAGCATCATCGCTATGGCCTACATCGACCTCATTGAAATCTTGTTGAAGATTCAATGCGGTATGAGTAGGAATATATTTATGAGGATAAGGTTCGACCTGATTTTGGCGAATCTCTGCCAGTTTACGTTTCCTATTTTGGAATTCTTCTTGATGATGATAATCAGGTAATGTTGTCATGACGTCCGTTTTTATTTTTTGTCGGGTGTTGGAATATAAATCATAATGGGGGAATTGGAGTCGCTCCGACTATAAGAAAGCCGTGCATAAGCTTGGACTGTTGTCCAGGCTAAAGCGAGCAGGTAAAGGGCTACCATAAAGATAAAAAACTTTGTTTGACGGTGAGAATTCCTGAATAATTTGATTGCTCGCCACATTGTTTACCCCTTGTCAAATCACCTGTCCCACTAAATCGTAATCGGCAACATCGGTAATTTCAACTGTATATAATTGGCCAAAGGCTTTCACTTTTCGTCCATCATTAATAATCACCTGTCCATCAATATCAGGACATTGCCCATAATGACGGCCAACCATCAGTAAGTTTGTCTCTGGATGGTATCCTTCTACAAATACAGAAAGGGCTTTTCCGATCATTTTCTTTTGCTGCTTCTTAACAACCTTCTTCTGAATTTGCATTAATCGATGATAACGTTTCTCTTTAATCTCCTCCGGAATTTGATCGGGAAGGGAGTCAGCATGTGATCCGGGTTCGCGAGAGAATTTAAAAATTCCTACGTTATCTAAGGGATGGTCTTGAATAAATTTGGCGAGCTCTTCAAATTGCTCTTCTGTTTCACCAGGAAAACCGACAATGAGGCTTGTACGAATGACAACATCAGGAATTTCACGACGTAAATGAGTAATGGTTTGGATGATGTCTTCCTTAGAGGTGGCTCTTCTCATTGCTTTAAGGACTTGGTTATTCACATGCTGAATAGGCATATCTAAATAAGGGCAAATCCGTTTATCGCTTTTCATTAAGGCAATGAGCTCATCTGTGATCTCATCGGGATAAAGATAGAGCAGGCGTAGCCAGAATTCTTTGTCGATACTCAACATGCTTTTAAGTAAATCGAGTAAAGCTGCTAGTTGTTTGGATCCCTGATCTTTACCATAATCACCTAAATCTTGAGCAATGAGGATGATTTCCTTTACCTCTTGATTCAATAAGAGATGAAATTCTTTAAGAATCTGCTCTTTACTTTTACTTTTTAGCGGCCCTTTGATTGTGGGGATAATGCAGTATGCGCACCGTTTACGGCACCCTTCTGCAATTTTTAAATAGGCATAATGTTTGGGTGTTGAAAGGCGACGGGGCACCTCACCTGCTTCCAAATAACTCCGTGCAGTGGTGATGAGCTCCCCTTTTTGAGTCGATTGGACAGCACTTAAAATTCCGTTAACATCGCCCGATCCTAGCAGATAATCAATTTGGGGAAATTTGTTTTTCAATTCTGAGCTATGCGTTTGGACCATGCAACCAGTGACAATGAGTTTAGCGGTTTTTTTCCGTTGAGTTAAGGTTTCTTGCACGGTATCCATCGACTCTTGACGAGAGGCTTCTAAAAAGCCACATGTATTAATGACGATATAATCGGCCTCTTCCAATGTAGGTGCCACCTCATAACCGGCATGCAATAGGATCCCCAGCATCACTTCGCTATCCACTAGATTACGTGGGCAACCCAAACTAATAAAATTAATTTTATTTCCATCAAAGCGAAAATTGCGAGATTGATCCTCTTTTGATTCACGCTTAGTCGTTTGTTGCTTATTTGACGGCTGGTTTTCTTTTTTTAACAT